>Ga0228710_1000219_pt1 | contig 59359 bp, 19 predicted proteins | sample MedpolnodulmetaG_FD_177995 | JGI IMG/M metagenome (GOLD analysis project Ga0228710, IMG submission 177995) | Root nodule microbial communities from Medicago polymorpha collected in Santa Monica, California, United States - pink nodules | ecosystem: Host-associated > Plants > Roots > Nodule... | reverse complement strand
TAACCCCTTCTAAATGAACGAAATTTTGTCTCTACACCTCTGTTCTAGCTTTGACATTCATGTATTAACCTTTCTCAAGCTTCCTTCAAGTTTACAGCTCCCAAATCAACTTCTATGTGTGATAAGCAAGGACTCAATCTAGAACCCATGGCTTGAGTATTTACCCAACAAAATCTCAATGAGCAACTCTCAAGAGATGGGTACTCTTCTCCCTTCTTAAACCACTAACCCTAACTCTAAAATTAAACCACAACACTTGTAGAATTTGGAGGTTACTTTACTTGGATATGAAATTTTTTGATTCAAAGAAAAGAAGAGGAAAAAATGGAAGGGTGTAGAAGAGTGTAGAAACTGAGATGGAGAGAACAGAAAAGTGGTAGAGTGAAATTGGTTAGAAGAAAGAAAACAAAATGAGGGGAAAAAGTAGCCACGTTTGTTTTGGAAAGTTAAGATTTTTATTTTTATTTTATCTTTATTTTAATAACATTTGAAATGGTGTGTTACACTCAGGATTCTTAATATCATTTTAAGAATGCTCTTATCTGGACTCTTAAAATAATTTTCTTTTGCTTGAAATTTTCTGGCTTGTTTTTGACTGATACAGCACCATTTTTTAGGATGGCTATGTGCCTTACCATTCTGCTAGAATTGAATCATGCCAGGCTGCTTCACATGACACTTCAAAGAAGGGTAAAATGTTCCTAGAGATGCTGAATGCTTGTTTGGACCAAATACGTGCCAACCCCTCTGAACATCGAGTATTCATGCGATGTGATGTAAATTTTGATGCCTCTGCCCATGGCAAGAATTTGAACTCTTTCATTGGGCGGGCTGCACATATTGAATTTCTTGACTCAGACATTTTTGCAAGGTTCATAATGTGGTCTTTCCCAGATCTATTTCGATAGCACGTAGCAGGTATTGTCATTTGTCCTCACACACTGTATACAAATTCTGGGTTCATGAACTTTAAGATGTTTATATTGAACACAGTTGTGTACATCCTTAGGAAGAGCCAAGGACATATTGGTGTAATCATTCTAGTTTAGTGGTTAGTAAAATTATTTGTTGAAATGGTAATGTGTATATGGTTCAAAATTTTCCCGTTGCTATAGCTAATACAACTATAAGTATTTTCTTCTTGCATATACACCATATTAATATGATTTTATATAAAATAAAATAGGCTAAAATACATTTTTGACCCCCTATGTTAAGCTCCGCAGCAATTTTGGCCCTATATTAAAAAAAAATCACTTTCCAGCCCCCTAACTTTACTCTCTTTTGCAACTCATAGGCCCCCTCTGATTTTGACCGGGTCAAAGTTCAAGTGGCCACTCAATGGACGCCACGTGGAAATTTTTTGAATAAAAATAAGCCACATATTTTTGATTGAAATTAAATAAATAAGTAAAATAAATTAAAAAAAACACCCAAAAATTAAAAGAAAAAAGCAAAAAACTCAAATTAAAAAAAGCAAAATTCATATATTCATCTCCCCTTTTAAAAAACCCCAAAAACACCATGAAAGATCTGAAAACTCATCCCTTCACCATCATTGTTCATATGTTCATATTCTTTCAATTTCATATTCATTATCCATCATCATAAAACCACAGACATTGTTTTCAGATCTGACTGTTTGGTGGAACAATAAGGTCGGAAATAACATGTTTTGATACAGCTGAGCTAAAAAAATGCAAAAGCTTCGTTACCCAATACAGATTCTAACTTAGCCTTGTCTTCTTCATTCTTACAAAACCTTTCACCAGCCATCTTTTTCTTCTCAGTCCTCAGTTATTAAAAATTCAAACTTTATAAAAAAAAATTAAATTCTAAATAGAACCCAGAATTCCAAATTGTGCAGCAATTATTTCAAACTATTCATTCACCAAGAGCTTCAAATCAAGAAATATAAACTCATAAGTATAGTCTCTGAAAAACCTAACAAAGATAAAAAAAAAAGATGCTAAATTATTATCAGAAAAAAGAAAAAAAAAGAAAATAGAAAAAAGGAAATAACATGAGCGGGTGAAGATCTTCATCTTCACCACCACCAACACAAACAACAACAGCCATAGCTTCGATCCAAGGAGAAACGTAACCAAAGTGTGGTTTACCTTTCAACGCAATGGATCTCAGCTCCGAAAACCGTTTAATCACCGTCGCTGGATTTATAGCGTCTTCTACCTGCACCACCGTTCAATCTTGTACCATGATTTGCATACCAGAAAGATTGAGTTTTGGTATTTGTCGCATTGAATTTCTTCTGGTGGTGTTAGGGTTCAACAGCAGCAGCAATTGCAACAACAGCAAGATCAGAAGGGTTTGGGGATTGATGAACAGTTTGCTCAAATGGTTGTTGGTGTTGATGGTATTGGACAGAGGCGGATGAGGAACGAGATAGGGTGGTTCGTTGCGGCGTGAGAGAAAAGAGTGTAGATTACGGTGGTGGTTGAAGGTTAGAGACGGAGATTGAAGGTTAGGGAGAAACTGAGTTTTTTCTTTTAATTTTTGCTTTTTTCGTTTAATTTTTGGGTGTTTTTTTTAATTTATTTGAATTATTTAATTTCAATCAAAAATACGTGGCATTTTTTTATTTTTAATTCAAAAAATTTCCATGTGGTGTCTATTGAGTGGCCACTTCAACTTTGACCCGGTCAAAATCAGAGGGGGGCTATGAGTTGCAAAAGGGGATGAAGTTAGGGGCTGCAAAATGATTTTTTTAATAGGGGACCAAAATTGCTACGAAGCCAATCATAGGGGATCAAAAGTGCATTTTAGCCAATAAAATATTCATTTTCGTGTACCAAGTGTAATCTCCATGGTTATAAAATATTCGTTCCTTGAATTAAAAATATACTTAGTCCCATGTATTAACTGTAATTAGATATAGACACACGCGTTAAGTGGTGGGAAAATTAAATTAGAATTTTTTTTCCCAAAATTGATATAATTTGTGAGTATAAAAATTATTTAGGTAATTTGAGAAAAATCAAGTTTTAAATATGGCGAACTAAGGTTCGAATATCGGTTAGAAGAGATATCTATATTTAGTATCTAATGCACCTAAAAGACGATTAGCTCTGGCTTGATTCTTGTGAATATGTTATTATAATGTTCCTCACCATGTTTTAAAAACTAACATTCATTGTTTCCCTAAAAAAAAAAACTAACATTCATTGTTAGTATAAACTTGTGTCCACTATGAAGATGAGTCAAATGTATAAAGATAGAATGAAAAATGAGACAGGAGTTGAGAATATGCGAGTCGGTTACGGAAGAATAGTGACTTTAAGCAATGAGTGGAATGGCTTTAAACAAAGAATTTAAAAAATTTGATTTATTGAGAGGAAGAGCTTCCATTTCTTCTAATACCTTGTTTTCGTATTAGTAGTTCATTAGCCTAAGATAAATCCATCTTTCTCGAAAATGTTCCTTAAATCATGGGTTCACCTATGAAATGTTTGCAATTGTATATAAAAGCACACATATTGACATTTATGATTGATTAAATTTTTTCTTGATCATGTCCATGTGAGCTTCGCTCAGTAGTTTTAATAACGCATTCGGGAGAAGGATGACATCGAACATAACGGGTCACTGTTGCTTACTAATGTGAACAAGAGCTTGAACCACTGAAGAATGATACAAAAAATATACTATTTATTTAAATAACTTAAATTTAAAAATTAGGTGTCTCCGTGAACTTAACTCAGTTGGTAAGGACATTGCATAATTTACGCAGGGGTCAGGGTTCGAACCCTGGACACCCCACTTCTCCACATTTAATTGTGTGAGCTCCAGTCACTAGGTTACTAGACAAAAAGAAAATTAGGTAAAATAAAATATAAATTTCAGTACGATAAAATTAAGAATATGAACTATAAATATTAAGTTATGTGTGTTGCTGTTAAAATTTATAATTAAGTTATATTTGAGATATATCATCTTAAATTAAATATCATTATTTTTTAAGTTTAAATTAAAGGTTTAATTGCACTTTTTTCTTCTATCTTTTGCTAATTGTGCGATTTTGCAACCCCCCCTTTTTAGCAATTTTGCACCCTATCTTTTGCCAATTGTGTTTTGTTCAAAATCATCATTAAAAGAGGGGAAATGGGGCAAAAGATTGGGTGCAAAATCGCTTAAAAAAAAAGAGGGGTGCAAAATCACACAATTGGCAAAAAGACAAGGGGAAAGTGCAATTAAACACAAGAAAGTCCATCTAACCAGAAATGGGCAAAATGATGGGGTGCAAAATCGCTCAAAAAAAAGAGGGAGTGCAAAATCGCACAATTAGCAAAAGATAGGGGAAACTGCAATTAAGCCTAAATTAAATTATATTGATCGTAGCTGAAAACTAATTTTAAAAAATCTATTAATGTTTGAATTTAAATTTGAAATTAATTTTAAATGAAAGAAGGGATCAAAGGAAGTTATCTTTGCCCTTAGTCTTTGGTTCAGCGAATAGGGGAATTTTGTTAGTCTTAGCGTGTGTTTGGTTCTGCGGCTGTCGAAAATTGATTTTGTAGAATTTATTTTGATCAAAAGTGAGTTAAGTGTAAAGTGATTTATGTTTGGATGCTTCATAATAGAAGTGATTTATATGAAAGATGTTGTTTGAATATTTTGTGTCAAAATTGCTTTTGGATATGTAAATTACCAAAATGGGTTTTAACATGTTTTACATGGATATTAAATTTCATTTTCTCCTTTATTTGTTTATTTTATCCTTTATTTATTTTTGATTAAATTGATGATAAAAAATATTAACTTAGCAAACTAGCACAAACAAATTAATATTAAATTGATGATAAACATAAATATTAAAAGGTAATAACATAGTGTAAATTTAAAAAACAAAATATAGCATAACGTTTTTTTTTAAATGAAATTTTTAACATTTTCTCATAAAAAATAATCAATAATTTTTTTTATGAGTAGTAAAAATTCAAAAAAATTAAATTTTATTTCATTGTAAATAAGATTTCATTATTATAATTGTCAATGATAAAAAATAATTCTTTTTCTTCAAAAAAGTAACTCGTTTAATTATTAATTTAACGATTTAGTGTACCGGTACACTCAAATTTTTTGGTGTACCGTAGAATTTGCCCTCCATAAAAGTATGCATTTCGAGACAAGAAGATTGATCGTGGAAGAATTCTTCGCATGATAAACCAAAACGAGGAAGGAAGAGTGAATTAAATTGGAACTTCAACTAGGCAACTGATTTGAGCTAAGGGATATTTTTTCATAAATGCAAAAAGAAAACGTTTCCCAAAGGGTTTCTAGTGCACATACGCCCCCATGCGCTGCAGGCACACACATGACAAAGCGCATGGCCTTGTGTTTCATATAATTCTATTATTTTAGAAATCACTCACAAGTTATAAGAAAATTTTACTATGTTTTCCTTTGCCTGTTGTTACAATTTTTTCTCCAATGCAAAATAAAAATTTCAAGATTCGCTATTAAAAATATATATTCAAGATTCTTCTTATAAGCACATTGTCATTTGGACAATTTTTGTAGTATAGAAGGGGATGTATATATTTGGTACACTATACTTATTTTTATGTTATCTTTTGTGTACTTAAAAAAAGTACTAGCAATTTCCACAATCTGTAAGGGACTTGGAGACCCAACAAAGCACCGGTGTATTTGTTTGTTTTTTTTGTCGGGGTTTGAACCTCAGATCTTACATATTTGTATGCATTGTCCAACCAACTGAGCTAAGCTTTTTACTTTGGTGCATGCTATGGTCGCAAGCAATTAGTTTTTTATTTTCTATTATTTTTTTAAGAAATGATTTTCTAGTTAATTATTAAAATTTAGCAACTCATAATATTTTAATCAAACATAACAATTGGTTGTTAGCTTTAGCTAGAGTAAAGGACGAAAGAGTAGACATGACAAAATGATTGGTCGTTACTTACAAGTCTTATACCAATAATTTAGGATCTCCAAATGCAAAACAAAAGCATTTGTTAAAAGGTAGAATTTCATATCAAATTCCTCCTATGTGTAATTTATTGATTGAGTTTTGACAAACACAAGAAATGCAGACAATGGATGCCACCCACAAAATGTTTTGTAATAAAGATCTAGTTAACCCTCTATACTCAATGGGCATGCAAGTGTCATGTATTCTTGTTGTCTCACACTTCTTCAACGTTGTCCTTAGGACCCTAGGTCAACCTGGACCCGTTGCGCAAATTCTGGTAATTAATGATCAATTAGTTATTGTTCCATTCTACATTATTTACATTGAATTGAAGTTTTCAATAATCAATTAATTATTAATGCATTGTTCAATTACAGGCAGGGTTGGTATTAGGCCCAATGTCACATATTCCATACATAAAAGAAACATTTTTTCCTTCCAATTCGATGAATTACTACGAAGTTGTGAGCTTCTTTTGTCGAATAAATTTCATGTTTTTATTTGGCTTAGAGATGAATATTCAATACGCAATGCGTAATCTACGTTTAGTGAGCTTGGTAGCATGTGGTGGTGCGGTAATGGGTGTAATTTTTGGTCTATCCGTCTCATTTTATTTATATCAAGAATTAGGTATCGATGGTTCAAGGTTTTATTTCTGTATGATTATTATGTTAGTTGTATCATACACAAGTTCCCCTATGGTCATCCGTTTGGCAGCAGAATTAAGGTTTGCCGCATCTGATGTCGGTCGAATTGCGGTGTCCGCCGCATTGATTGTAGAAATGGGTTGCTTGTTGGTGTTTAATATGATGGTTAATACGAAGAAGGATGATAAGAAGCATAATGCAGCACAAGCTTCAAAGGGTTTAAGTTGTCTCATTCTTACAAGTTTTGTGGTTCTTATGAATAGATACTTAGCCATTTGGTTAAATACAAGAAATAGAAACCAAAAGTACCTAAAAGCCCCTGAACTATTATTCATCCTCTTTATTCTTCTAACTACCTCGATGATTATAGAAATTTGGAATTACAATAGTATTATTCATTGTTTTTTTATTGGATTGCTATTTCCTAAAGAAGGCAAAACTGCTAGAACGTTGCTTCATAAACTTGGTTATTCAATTTATAACTTTATACTTCCGGTATATTTTGGATACATGGGTTTACAATGTGACATTATAAATGTGTTTATGAATTTGAATATGACAACCAATACGGTCATATTGATTTTGCTGAGCATTGGAAGCAAGCTTGGTGGAACTCTCTTAGTTTGTCGTTACCTTCATATTCCTACAAGTGAAGGGATTTTTCTTGGATTTATATTGAACACTAGAGGTTATGCCGACTTTCTAGTTGTTGGTTCAGCAGCAAAGGTAGGTAATTCATGCACTTTCTTGGCTTCATTTGAATTATTAAATGATGATAACTCTTAATTTGGTTATTATTTTATGAGGGATGCTAGCAGCACTCTCTTTTGAGCACTCTCTCTAACACCCACTCTTTTATTGGGTGAAATCAATGTATGTCCCACCACTTTATGTGGGTTCTATTTCCAAAGTGTATGTCCTACATTGATTTTACCCAATAAAAGAGTGAGTGTTAGAGAGAGTGCTCAGAAGAGAGTGTTGCTAGCATTTCTCTTATTTTATATCCAGGATTTAAATTCAGAAAGTTACAACGTGGTGCTAGTAGCAATAGTACTTAACACAATAATATCAGGAATTATTGTGTCTTTTCTAGCAAGAGGGGAAGAGAAAATGTTCTCAAATAACCATACAGCTATTGAACCACAAGAGATGGAAGACGAGCTTCGAATTTTGGCTTGTGTATATGATCCTCGTCAAGTATCATCAACACTTGCAACAATACTAGCAATGCATGGATCTAAAACATCACCTTCAACCACTTATTTAATGCACCTAATTGAGCTTGTGAAGAAGATCAAATCCAATTTATTGTTTCATGAAAAAGAAAATGCTGACCTTAGTGACGATGATGATTATGGTGGCAATGACGTGGTTGAAATTAATAATTCATTAGATGCATTCACTGCAGACACAAAGATTTTGGTTCACCAAAGAAGGGCAGTATCATCTTTTCCAAGCTTGTATGAAGATGTTTGCAATGAAGCTGAAGATCTTCAAGTATCAATTATCCTTCTTCCTTTTCACAAGCATCAACGAATTGATGGTAAATTAGAAAGTGGAAAAGAAGGTATAAGGATTACTAATCAAAAGGTTCTTAGACACGCACCTTGTTCAGTTGGTGTTATTATCGAAAGAGGAATGTCTAAGGTCCCTGGTTTCTCACAATTGGTTACATCTGATAGTACGAAAAACGTTGCAACACTTTTCTTTGGAGGCCCGGACGACCGTGAGGCTATAGCTTGGAGCCTACGCATTTCAAAATGCCCTCGCATTAATCTGACAATCATCAGATTTTTTTTGTCTTCGTCTTTGTCACATAAAGAACATATTGAAAATGGAGTACAGTATGATGAAAAAGAAATTTTAATGTCTTTATCAGGGGAAGAGACTGTGAATGAGATTGACAATACTTTTATGGTTGATTTTTATAACAGGTATGTGGCTTCAGGACAGATTGGATATGTGGAAAAGTTTGTGAAAGATGGAACACAAACAGTGGAATCTTTGAAAGAGATTGGGGACTTGTACTCTTTGTTTATAGTAGGAAGAGGTGGTAGAGGAAATAGTTCATTAACAATAGGTATGAGTGATTGGGAAGAATGTCCAGAACTTGGAACGGTTGGTGATGCCTTGGCTTCTTCAGACTTTGATATTCATGGTTCTGTTTTGGTCATTCAACAACATAGAGATGTTAAGAAGGGCATCATTCATGATTAATTAGTATTTCAAGTACAAAAATATTATACTTCTTATATGTTGATATAGCTTTATCAACATATAGGGTGTACATAGGAAACATTTATTTGTTCTTCAACAGTGTGTGAAACAAACAAGAAATGCTATATATGTTTTCAAGTTATATTATTAACAAAACAAAACCTTATCAATTGTTTCGCTCTTATGAGCAATCACCTAAAATCGTTTTTATCCTTCCCTTTTATTTAAACAAATGATTTTTACATCTATTTAGTTTTATCTTTTGTGATTTCGTCGTCTTAGTGCGACATTGTTTTGTCTGTTGTCTTTGTACGGTGTTATTTCTTTCTCGCTTGTTCAAGTGTTTGTTCAACTAAATTGTCATATCAGTTTTAATCCAATGCAAATCCAATTATTGATTTTAGTGTCGTCAACGTTTCAGATCTGGAGGAATGTGTATTTCAGATACTTGAATATAGTCATATTTTTAGGCTTAAGTACTTTGTCGGTTTATGCTATTAACATGAATGTTGTGAGTTCGTTCACAGATTCTTTCGTTTTTTTTTTTGAGAATTTGTATTGCATCAATATACTCTATCAATTTGAATGAATATCATTAATTTTTAGTAAAAAAATGTTTTCAAACTATATATATTCTTATGTCAGTTTTTTGATTATACAATTAAGCCTAGATATGGATAAATTATCGGAATTTGTACGACCATTTGATAGGATGAGATATTCACAACCCACTTGAGTTGGCCTGGTGGTATTGGTTTGGAATCTGGGAGTGTGTTCCTCCTAAAGATCTCAGGTTTAATTCTTCCCGGTACCAATTTAGATGGGTTAATTTAACTTCTTAAAAAAAATAGATATTCACAAAATTTAAATTGCGGTGTATTTTGTCTTGTTCGCATGAGTTTACATTGATGTAGCTCTTGCAAATGTGAGTTATCAATTTTCAACCGATCAATAGGTGAAGGTATTGCGATGTAAGTTATTAATTATCTTCAATTTGTATATCGTCATTAAAATACCGATCAGTTGTTTAGAGTAGCTTTTTTGTTATAAAAAATTATTGTTAATGTGTTTGAGAGATGTTCAAAAACATAGAGATCGTGGGAAGTTAAGTAATTCAACTGATTTTAGCTCAAAATTAAGGAGTTGGGAGTCTTAGGTTCAACAAACCCAAACAAATAAGTATAGATTAATCTAACAAATAATTACTAAAATTTGTCGTTAAAAAAAACATAGAGGTTGTTGGTGCACAAAAAATATCCTCTTCGATTTCAAGTATTATGAGTTGTATTATCAGCATTCCATGATATTTTACATGTTCATTCTCAGAGTTTCATCATTGGTTTCTGCATAGTCAAAGACTGAAGAGACAAAAAAAATTAAAGCTTAATAGTAGTTTTAGCCCCCTAACTTTCCCAAAGTTGCGGTTTTGGCCCCCTAAGAAAAAAAAACTACAAAACCGCCCCCTAAGTTTTGCATCTGTGGCAGTTTTGGCCCCCAAGGCCAATTTTGACTCGATCTACGCTGACGTGGCACCCTAAGTGAGGTGACTCGTGTTTTTTTTTTTTACCAAAAATTGGTCTTGGGGGCCAAAACTGCTACAATTGCAAAACTTAGGGGGCGGTTTTGTAGTTTTTTTCTTAGGGGGCCAAAGTCGCAACTTTGTGAAAGTTAGGGGGAGAAAACTGTTATTAAGTCAAAAATTAACACACCTACTGTGGTAGATACATGTGTCACGGTTACATACACAAAATTAGGAAGAGCAATGTTAACAATTTTTTTTAACACTCTCTTTAATACTTACTATTTTATTGTTTTAAATCATTGTAGATTTATACTTTAAAAATTGAACTCATACAAAAGGGTAGAACATACATTAATTTCATCCAACAAAATAATAAATACTAAAAAAAATATTGAAAAATAAGTGTTGCTAACATTCCTCAATTAACAATGACGCGTGTTGCTTTCAATGAGTTGGGGCTAGAATCTTTGTGAGATATAAAATGCATTGTTACTAACATGAACAATTGGTTTATTTACCTCCTAAAACAAAATTGGTTTATTTACATCCAATTGGTTTATTTTTTACAAAAGCAAAAATAAGAAAATCCACTGATAATCAATTATTAATACATGTCGGAACATCATCACACTTTTAGATAATAATATATGTAAACACCCCTATCAAAACCACTGTATGAGATTTTCTCTTTAAAAATATTAATGTCCCCGTTATTACAATCTAGTTGTTTAGAATATATGTAAACACCCCTATCAAAGCCACTATATGAGATTTTCTTTTTAAAAATATTAATGTCCCTGTTATTACAATCTAGTTGTTTAGTTGTAATGATATATTATTTAGAATTTTGAGTTTGAACTCGGGTCACCACATCTCTCCTCTCATGTATATCTTTATTTGAGTATGTGTTGATTAAGAGAATGATAACAAAAAAATAAAAGGGGATAAAATACTCTTAAATTTAAAGTGACATGCCTCTATTCATATTTGATCTCCTCTTTAAATTTCATGTCATTTGTAGTGTCTTTTGAATCCATCTTGAATATCATATTAGTTTATAGGGTTAAATATGTTTTTGGTCCCTACATTTTGCACGATTTTGAGAATAGTCCTTACATTTCAATAAATGTTTTTAAAATTCCTACATTTTTCCTCCATTAGCGTAAATAGTCCTTGTTGTCAAATTTCTAACGTAATGCCAATGTTGGCGGTTCAATCTCGCCGGAAAACGACAGAGAACTTCTCTATGAACTTCACCACGATCTTTCTCCGCAGCGTCGTAGATGCGGATCGCCAGTGTTCGTCACGCTTTCGGTGAAATATGTTGGTTTAGAGGGGAAGATTTGGAGGCCGAAAGCGATGATGTTATCGTTGAAAGCACTTGCTGTTGCGGGTATGGAAGGTGTTGTGGTGGAGATCTGGTGGGGTGGGGTTGAACTTGTTATGATGGCTTGCGTTTCATCAACATGGCACTGATGGCAGGGACCAATTGCACTAACGGAGGAAAAATGTAGGGATTTTAAAAACATTTATTGAAATGTAGGGACTATTCTCAAAATCGCGCAAAATGTAGGGATTAAAAACATATTTAACCCTAGTTTATATGAGCTCAAAGGAACATCATACAAGAGAGTCGTGGCTTCCACCCTTAGCATTTGGAGTATATGAGAGTAACTATTTTAAGTGAAGGTTTTTATGTTGGTTAAACAAAATTAACAATTTTCCAACTTTTTTTTGTTACATTTTTCCAATTTTTTTTAGATAGACGAAATGAAATGACAAGAGCTATTGGAAACTTATCTACACAAGTAAAATAGTCGGAGTTTAAACTCTGATCATAACATATGACCTGACGATTTTTAGTATTTGTCAACATGCTTTTCCAACTTTAATTACAAGAGTTTTATTAAAAATTACTTTTTTTAAAATCCAATTTTTTATTAATAATAATTTTAAAATAGATTTTTTTTATAAAAGTTTTTAAATAGATAAAGACCATTAAAATATTTATTAATATTGCTCCCTTAAAACAAAATATTATTAATATTGCTATCTTTTTAATTTTAAAACATAGTTATGATGTGATTACGGTAACATGATGAGATAGAAGTGGATCTATATCCAAGATTTGACTTGACCCACAAAATAAAACATTTGAGATCTTTATCCTTCTATCCGAAAAAAATAAACAATTTGTTCTCATCCAAAAACCAAAACTATTTTTATATTTATATATCAAAAAAATAATTATATATTCATCATCATCATCTCATTCATCAGCACAACAATGGCCGAATTTTCTCTTCCCAAGGACTCTTATTTTCTCGGATTTGACAGTTCCACGCAGTAAGTTTACATCTACATTCCCACAATTTCATATCTTTATTTTCAATTTTTGAATTTTTTTGATGTTATATTTACTGCATGCATGAAATTAAAGTTTGGATTTTTATTGTTTTGAAGATCGTTAAAGGCAACAGTTTTGGATTCAAATCTCAATATCATTGCTTCTGAATTGATTCACTTTGATTCAGACTTACCCCATTACAAAACCAAAGACGGGGTATATAGAGACCCTTCTGTCAATGGCAGAATTGTTTCACCAACATTGATGTGGGTGGAAGCTCTTGATCTCATTTTCCAAAAGCTTTCTAAATCAAATTTGGATTTTTCCAAAGTTTCAGCTGTTTCTGGTAGTGGACAACAACATGGTAGTGTTTATTGGAAAAATGGTAGTTCTAAAATATTGTCATCATTGGATCATAAGAAACCGTTGTTGGAACAGCTTGAGAATGCTTTTTCCATTAAGGAATCTCCAATTTGGATGGATTGTAGCACTACTAATGAGTGTAGGGCAATAGAGAAAGCTTGTGGGGGTGCTTTGGAGCTGGCTAAAGTGACGGGATCACGTGCTTATGAACGATTTACGGGCCCTCAAATTAAAAAAATATTTGATCTTCAGCCAGATGTTTATAATAACACTGAAAGGATCTCGCTTGTTAGCTCATTTATGGCGTCGCTTTTTATTGGTTCTTATGCTGCTATTGATCATTCTGACGGTGCAGGCCTGAATTTAATGGACATCAAGAAAAAGGCTTGGTCTAAAGTTGCCCTTGAGGTTTTAAATGATTACGAATTGTTTTTTCAAGTACTAGCTGGTATTCCTATGTTCCCGTTTGATCAATATAGATGAATTCTGATGGTTGTTACAGGCAACTGCCCCTGGTTTGGAGTCAAAACTTGGAGATTTGGCTCCTGCATATGCCGTTGCTGGAAAGATTGCTTCATATTTTGTAGAGAGGTTTGTTTTTCCTTTTGAATGAAAGTAAAAAATAAGCGTAGTTTATTACATTCCCATATGATATATGCTGTCAAAATCTAATGATTTTTATAGTTTACTTGTAGACTTGCAACACATCAATACTCAAGTAACATATCCTAGAGTGTCTAATATTATCTATTGGAGTTGGTGTTTAATTGTACAATGAGAAGTCCACAGTGGAACATTTGAAATTTGAAAAAACTATGGATACATTGTGTTAAATATTTACCACTCATATAATTGCAATAACTGGCAACTTACTCTGGATTGTGGATATTCTGCATTTTGGCCATTTTTTAATGACAGGCCTACATGGTACATAGCTATTTGTTTGCAAACTGTCTGCAACAAGTTTGAACAAAATGTTATATAGTAAGGATTTCGAATTGATTCACAGCCCTTTGCTGACCGAAATGGTCGATGTTGTCTAATGACTGATGACCTATTGAATGTATGGGGAAATCTATGTTTAAATTTCAGTATGAAACTACTATGGTTCTACATCCACTTGTTGCAAGAGCAACAAGCCATATTAAATTGGTAGACCGATGAATAAAGTTTATTTGTTTCACATTAGGTATCACTTTAACAAGGATTGCTTGGTTGTTCAATGGTCAGGAGACAACCCTAACAGTGTGGCAGGTACTGTAATTTTTTCATAACATTATTTCCAGTAAGATTTACTTATAAACTTCAATCGAAGTTTTAACAATGAAAATCAACCTCTCACGGAGGAAAATGAAAATTTCAAAACTAATTCATGTTGTGTTTGTTGCTGCCATCTTTGGCCAAAGAAAGATATTTATATTGTCTATATTTTTCTCTGCTCATCCTAAAAATGTTATCCATACCCGCAGGTCTGACTCTAAATATTCCAGGAGATCTCGCCATCAGCCTTGGCACTAGTGACACAGTATGTTATACATATTGTTAAGTTACCTTACCTTTGTTGGTTTGTCACGACTGCTTATTGCAAAACCTAGGAAATTACAGAAGCTTCACATGCTGCCAATGGAGCAACGCTGACGATTTTATAATTAAATTCCATTACATGTTTCCATATTAACATCTAACCAATTTTTTATAATGCAAAGTAACACCATTTCTTTTAGTTATATATAATGCATTCTATCTTGTCTCTCAGGTATTTATGATCACTAAAGATCCTAATCCAGGATTAGAGGGACATGTTTTCCCTAGTCCGGTCGACGCAGAAGGTTACATGGTAATGTTAGTTTACAAAAATGGGTCCCTTACCCGAGAAGGTAGCGTTGCGGTCGATTTTAATTTTTGCTTGTCTGCATATACATCCCACTTAAAATGATTCCGGTAGTTTCTAATTCTGTGCTCGATCTCAATTGTCAGATGTGCGCAACAGTTATGCAGAAAAATCTTGGGATACTTTCAATAAATTTCTGCAGCAAACACAACCTTTGAATGGTGTGTATCATAAAATTTACGCTATGTTAAACACACTCTGGTCTGTAATCTCACAATGCTTTTTTGTTAACAGGTGGGAAGTTAGGTTTCTACTACAAGGAGCATGAAATTCTACCTCCTCTTCCAGGTCAGGGATTGATTTTCCCACCTATTAAATTACTTCTACTCGACACCAAATTGACTTTGTTTTACTCGAGAAGTTACTAACAATTCTTTACGGACCCAGTTGGTTACCACCGCTATGTTATAGAAAATTTCTCAGGCGGATTGGATGGAATGAAGGAGCAGGAGGTGAAGGAGTTTGATCCTGCATCTGAGGTTAGGAAATACCTGACAACTCATTGATTGGTGTAGTTGAAATCCTGGATAAATGTTGAACAGTAAGCTAAATTGCAGGTACGGGCATTAATTGAGGGTCAATTTCTCTCAATGCGAGCTCATGCTGAAAGATTTGGTATGCCTTCTCCTCCAAAGCGAATTATAGCCACTGGTGGAGCATCAGCCAATCATTCCATCCTCAGCTCAATAGCCTCAATTTTTGGCTGTGATGTTTATACAGTTCAAAGACCTGGTAAGCAAATATTGGCAATCTCTGCTTGAGAGAGTATTAGTGATGTGAAAGTTTGTTTATGCTTATGTTATTATATTATGTTTAGATATCTAAACAAACTAATATTCTGTCTTACATACACTTTGCCCTTTAATAGATTCCTATAATGATTATGAATAAAAATTGTTTCTCCTTAAATCTGATTTGACAAGTTATTGTTTGCCATTTATTCTACATTTCAGTGAAACAAGATAGCTAGTAGTTAGTTTCTTTTCCATTTTTCAAGAGCCAGTTGGATACAGATTTTTTGAGAGAAAATTTACTTTTTTCAACTTCAAAATCATTTTTTGGCTTTAATTGTGTTTGTTTAAGCTTTTGAAATTAATCAGAATCTTTAAAAAAAAATATTATGAGATGTTTTTTATAGCTTCTAAATAACATCTGATTTTTGTTAAAAAAAACACTGATTTTAATGTGCGTTATAGATGAGAGACTAAATAATAAAATTAAATTATTTTGTCTAATAATCACTTTTATTTAATCTTAAAAAACAGACCCTAAGTTATATGATATTTCCACTACTGTCTTTTATATTCATGAAAATGGTGATCTTGTTGTTTTCCTTATTTGTAAGTGTGATAAAATCAACTAATTAAAATGAAAATGGTAAACTTGGTGACAGATTCAGCTTCTCTTGGAGCCGCAGTGAGAGCTGCTCATGGCTGGCTCTGCAACAAGAAGGGTGGCTACTTACCAATATCAGATATGTACATGGATAAATTGGAGAAAACGTCTCTAAGCTGCAAACTTTCAGCTAGTGCAGGAGATCGGGAGGTGATGTCCAAGTACGCCGCTATCATGAAAAAGAGAACTGAGATAGAGGACCGTTTGGTTCAAAAGCTTGGACGTTGTTGAAAGATTTAACTTGATATTTTGGTCTAAATTCTTTGCTGTAAAGGAAAAGTCCTTCGTTGCTGAGTTTTCTCATCTTCCGTGAATAGAATAAAGTGATTACAATGTACGCCAAAAAAAAAAGAGAGTAGGTGAGTACAGAATTGTAATGAGCATTACAAATACTACCATTATTAGATAATGATGGGTGCCAATGCCATCACGTAGATGAATGTGTTAATTTCCTTGGATGCTAACAACCAAGCCAAAATGAAAATAACATGGCATGTGCTGAATCTCTTCCGGCAGGGTGGTTTTGTCATTGTTCCTACTAGTCCGTGATATGTAATTTTCAATATGCTGAGGAAAGATATACATTTAAGTGCAAAAAAAATAATCAGGGTCCGTAAGGAATAAATACATTTTTATGGTATGGTGGTTAGTGAATTATCTGTCTAACTAGGTTAGTAAAATGGGATCGCCATTATTTATAAGTTTTTGTCACATGAAAGGCTTTGCTTCCCTCAAAGAATGAAAGGCTTTGCCTACCAGAATTAATGCAAAGAACCAAGTTAATTCATTAAAAATTTATAGCATTTCAATTGTTCATATTTTTTTATTTTAAAATGAGGGATCCATTGATTCCAAGAGTAAGTTTAAAGAGTTACTCCAAATCATGACCCTTGAATCTAATATTAATGAAGGGCTGTGATTAATTACTAATAATCCCCTACCATAAGGTTGTTTTGTTCCTTCTTCCTAAACAACTCACAAATTACCTCGGTAAACACAATCAATTTAATCGCAGTATGTCAGGCACAGTCTGCACGAAGGATATAATGATTTTTTGAATCAATAGAATTTTATTTATTTGATAGAAGATCAACATAATGTTGATCGAATCAGATTTACTTATTCATGCACATTGTCTAGAATTTTGATATCCAATAAAGTTATTGACAAAATCATAAAGCTATCACCTAATTACGATGTGTGGATCGATCATTCTTTGAAATTCATGGATCACCAAATTTTTTTATTTTTTTTAAGGGATGGATCACCGAACTATATAATATGCAAATTTTCAAAGCCAATTCTAGGAGGTTGAAGATATCCAGGTTCATAGGTGTGAATCGATGGCCAGAAGTTAATGTGATTTGTTCAATGTCTTTCTCATTGTGTTGGTTCTGGGTTGTTTAGGAAGAAGCTGTTCCGAAGGAATAGAGAAATTACGGCGAGGTGAGGATTAGTAGAAATTAATCACAACCATTAATTCATATTAGATTCAAGGGTCATGATTTGGAGTAACTTACTCTTGGAGTCAATGGATCCCTCCTCTTTTAAAATTCCCACATTTCCCAATTAAAATTTCAATTTGTCATGTCGCGATATAATTTCAATGCATATAATAGCTACACTACAAATCTAACTATTTTGCAACGTAAATATAACAATCACATGTATTACCTAACGGTTCCTTTAGTCCGCTAAGGAGTCACGTTGAAATTTCTAAAAGTTGAAGAGATATGTTGATGGTGGCATTTAGGGTGGGTGAGGGAAAGAATTTCCCACCATAGAAAAGTAGATTCTAGCCATTAGATTTAAAAGGAACATTGAATCATGGAAGTTATGAATAGTTTTTGTGAAACTGTTAAAAGTGTTATGAAGTATTGGGAATTTTTTCTGGGTTGTTTGCAGGCTGTGAGGTTGAAGACAATGGAAAAAAATATAGTGTGGAGAGTCTATGATAAGATCTAAAATCTAATGATCAATACATATTTCCTATGGTGGAAACTCTTTCCCTCCCCCACCCTAAATGCCACCTATGTTGACACAATGATTTCTCAAAAGAAAGGCTATTTTTCAAGTCTTTGTTGCACAATTGAGTTTCTTTACACAGACGTTACAACAGTCTAGCATCCCATAAAGATTTAAATTTCTAATAGCAAACCTTGCTCACAAAACACTCATCAGCAGAAACTTGAATATGAAGTTATTTACCAAAAAGAACATTAAAAAACATGATTGACAAACTATAAGTAGAACAAACATTGATTACGAACAAAGCAACATACAGACAACATTTCAGGACTTCCAACAATCCAAAAACAAAATTATGAATACTCAAGCAAAACCGGATTTATCTAATTTTTGACACATTGCTTAAAGAATAAAGCATAATGCAAAGGTGAAAGTAGTTGCATGAGTTGGATAACACAATCTGCCAATGGAATCTTCATCCAATAACGAAAACGTTCATCCAATTAAGTTTAACTAGGAAGATTTTAGTACCAACAAAGAAAGAGAGATTCACCGAAACACAATGTAGATTAAAGTTTTTGTGCTAAATACAGCACAATGATAACAAGCAACATTAAAAAACAACACATAATTTTGTCGCAGAAATTAAATTGAAACAGCACATTACAAACAAGAGATCAAATCCTGCAAGATCTAATAATCCTCATCTCCATCAACATCATCTCCATCACCAGACTCAGCACCAACCTCCTCATAATCCTTCTCAAGAGCAGCAAGATCCTCACGAGCCTCAGAGAACTCACCTTCTTCCATACCCTCACCAACATACCAATGCACGAAAGCACGCTTAGCATACATAAGATCAAACTTGTGATCAATCCTGGAAAACACCTCAGCAACACTGGTAGAGTTAGAAATCATGCACACAGCCCTCTGGACCTTGGCAAGATCACCACCAGGAACAACAGTTGGAGGCTGGTAATTGATACCGCACTTGAACCCAGTTGGACACCAATCAACAAACTGAATGGTTCTCTTGGTCTTGATGGTTGCAACAGCAGCATTCACATCCTTAGGCACAACATCACCACGGTACATCAAACAACAAGCCATGTATTTTCCATGGCGAGGGTCACACTTAGCCATCATGGAAGAAGGTTCAAAAGCACTGTTGGTGATCTCGGCAACAGAAAGCTGCTCATGGTAAGCCTTCTCAGCAGAGATAACAGGTGCATATGAGGAAAGCATGAAATGGATCCTAGGGTAAGGAACCAAGTTGGTTTGAAACTCTGTTACATCAACATTCAGGGCTCCATCAAACCTCAAAGAGGCAGTGAGGGATGAAATCACCTGTAAAAGCACATCAAACAAATCTCAATATTTGTTGCACAACTCAATATATGTTGCATAATATTTACTACATAATTCAAGATCAAATTCAATTACTCATCAAATCTAATCAAGTAAACCTCGATATTAGCTACATAATTCAAAATCCAAAAGCAGACATTTCAAGATCCATTTTATTGGGTTAAGTATATACCTGAGAGACAAGGCGATTGAGGTTGGTGTAAGTGGGACGCTCAATATCAAGAGAACGCCTGCAGATGTCATAGATGGCTTCATTGTCGAGAAGAACAGCAACATCGGTGTGTTCAAGGAGGGAATGCGTTGAAAGGACACTATTGTAGGGTTCAACCACAGAAGTTGAAACCTGGGGAGATGGATAAACGGTGAAACCCAACTTGGATTTTTTCCCGTAATCAACAGATAAACGCTCCAACAGAAGAGAACCCAAACCAGATCCGGTTCCACCACCAACAGCATTGAACACCAAGAAACCTTGCAGACCGGTACAGTTATCTGCTAGCTTTCGGATCCTATCAAGGCAAAGATCAACAATCTCCTTCCCAACTGAACCACAATACAAATCATATTCTCATATCAGATTTAGATTCAATTTCAAATTCAAACAAACAATAACAAAAACGGGAGAATGGAAACGTACTGGTATAATGACCACGGGCGAAGTTGTTGGCGGCATCTTCTTTGCCACTGATGAGCTGTTCAGGGTGGAAGAGTTGACGGTAAGCACCGGTTCTGACTTCGTCAATGACGGTTGGTTCCAGATCTACGAAGACGGCGCGTGGAACATGCTTTCCGGCACCGGTTTCGCTGAAGAACGTGTTGAAGGCGTCATCTCCTCCTCCAACGGTCTTGTCTCCGGGCATCTGGCCATCAGGCTGAAAAACAACACCGCATCGATTAATCAATTGAAATCATTAAAAATCATGAAACCCTAAATTTGAGATCTAGAATTAAAAAATGGAAATGAGAAACCCTAATTAATTACCTGAATGCCGTGTTCAAGGCAGTAAAGTTCCCAGCAGGCATTTCCGACCTGGATACCAGCTTGACCAATGTGGATTGAAATGCACTCTCTCATTTTCTCGGGAAAATTTGAACGAACAAAGGAAGAGGAAGAAGAAGAAGAAGAAGAAAACGGAAGAGGAGCGGCGTTTATTAAGACGCTTCTCCCTTTTGAATTTTGTGAAGAATAATAGAAATGAAGGAGGGGTTATATAATAGAGCGAAAGAAAGGAAGAACTAATTTGAAATGTATGGTTAGGAATTAACTAGGGTTAGCTCACCTTGGTTGGTTTGACAGCGATTTTTTAATTCTTTTACAGGCTGGCTACTGACCGTTGAGCCATTTCATTTTTGAATTTTTTTGATTTTATTCTCTCCCCGAAATTCAAGGTCTTTTACCGTCTTTGCAAATCTTACTGTTTTGCTTATCATTCAGAATTGTTGCTTACACATTTAATATGGCTGAAAAATATATGTAAAATATGAAAGCCCCCGAAATGAAGAAGAAATCGATTGCAGTTAACTACCGAGGAAAACCTCAACAGTTAATTGCCGATGCGTTTCTGCTACAAATCTGGCAGAAGTTCTCTCATCCATTATTACTCTCATTTTACCAAAAGAGTAATGATATTTGAACAACTATTTCAGACAATGATGACAACTTCTTTTTCTCTCTTTTCATTGGTTAAAAACAATGGAGGGAGAAAAAGGAAGAGAGAGGATAAGAGGATAATGTGAGTATGAGAGAGAAAGTTGTTAAAAAGTGGTTGTACAAATATCATTTCTCTTACCAAAATTTTCCAAACCTCTCTCAAAATCTCTCTTAAAAAACCCAACTAAATCCTACCAAAATTATTCAACAAAATCACAAGTAAGTCATCATAAAGTTATTAACTTACATTTTAGTTGTTACAAATGTTTTTTTTTATAGTTTTTAGTAGATTTAAATTAGTTTAGTTTTTGAGTAGGTTTACATGTTATAATTCACTTTTAAAGTAGATGTTAGTTGATTAATGTAGTTAAAATGTTTGCATGATGTTTATGTTATAATTTTAGGGTTATTCTTTATTTTGGTGTTTTATATTTATTTTTTTATTTTAGTTTTTAAGTAGATTTACATGTAAGAAGAGTATCACGAATTGAAGAGAAGAAGAAAATCAGGTTGAAAGCAAAGCAACAACATATCTCGTTGGATTGAAATCAATTGGGAAGAAAATCGGTAAAAAAAAATGAAAGAAAAAAAAGAAAGAAAAAAAAAATGAAGAAAGGTAGAAGAACCAGTGGGAGTCGAAGGAGGTATGTGAAAATAGATGGTACGCGTATTTGATAGTTTATGCTATCAGGTTGTTAACCCACCAAAAGCTAATGATAAAAATAACAAAGGAGGAGTAGGATAGGATTAAAAACAGGTTTAAGTTATCCTTTCATGTTGGTGCACCAAACAACAGATTGAAACAGGATATGATATCCTGTCTTCCTATCCTATGCACCAAACGGCCCCTAACAATTTTTAAGTATTTTTACTAAGAGTTTAATTTATTGTCCATGTATCCAATAATGTTTGCCGCATAAATTAATAAATAGGCCAGATATCATTTTTTCTGTCCTTTTAGTTTGACAGAATTCTCAAGTTAGCTCTTTAAGTTTCGAAAGTTTCAATTAGATCATTTTAGTTTGACATAATTCTCAAGTTAGTCTTTTAAATTTCAAAAGTTTTAAATAGATCATTTTAGTTGATACACTATTTCATCGTTACCCCTGTTGTTAGTTTCCGTTTAACTGATGCTGATGTAACTGTTAAGTTGTTGACTTTGATCAAAATACTGCATTTTAAAAGCTTGAGGGTGTCAAAACGCTATGTTTAATGGTCACAAATGATCATTTATAGTGCTATAAAGACATTTATTAACATATCTATATAGCACTATTAAGCGGCGTTTATAGTGCTAGAATGATCATTTTTTACGATTAAACGTAACGTTTTGACACCCTAAAACTTTTAAAAGACATCGTTTTGATCCAAGTCAACAACTTAACGACTACATCAACATCAGTTAATTATTAACTGACAACATGAGCAGTGGTGAAATAGTTTATCAACTAAAAGGACTTATTTTAAACTTTTGAAACTTAAAGGACTAACTTGGAAATTCCATCAAACTAAAAGGACCTAGTTGAAACTTTCGAAACTTAAATGACTAATTTGAGAATTCTGTCAAACTAAAAAGACCAAACTGACATTTGACCTAATAAATATGACAATTCATGTGTTTTTATATTCATTAGTTAATGTGATAACACATCATTGAATATTTGTGTAAAATAATTGTACACTAACAAATTATATTGTTTTTTTAAAGAACAAACTATATTATTTAAATGTTTTAACTTATTTAATTTCTGATTGAGAAATTTAAATATTGTCATCTTTAGATTGATTATTGGTGTTTTAAATATTGTCATCCAATCAAATTTTATGATTTTGCCACATCACTAATTATATTATTTTTAAAATAAAATGATCCAACGATTAATCAAATCCTTAATTTTGGTTTCCATTCCCTTTTTACTTTTTTGCAATATAAATTCATTTTCTCATCTCTGCCTCCCGGTAACTTGCTTGTTACAACAATGGAAGTAGTAGTAGAACAACAATGATAGTTGACATAACCGTCGACGATGAAGACCTTTCAATGTTAGTGACTCATAGCCGAGTGATGAGGATGGTATTATTGCAAGATGCCGCTTTTCAGTGTGAGAAGAAAGAACACGACGACAAAAAGTTGTTGTAGACTTTTCAGTGTGTCATGGTTGTTATGCAAACCACACTACATCTAAACAGACACCCATTGCCAATTTACGGCATAACTCTATCTTTCCCTAGTCTAGATCTCTCTGACCCTGCCATAAGCAACACCACCATTAGTGTTGGCATCACTTGCAATTTGAAGGACCATGCGAACTTTCACGACCAACAAAGTCATGTACCTTAACTCACAACGAAGAACAAGCCTAGTTTTAAAGAAGGAGAGATACCAAATTTGAGCATTGAATATGAAGAGAGACCAGAGGAGTTGTATTTGTTGGCCTGACGCCAACGAGAATCAAGGAGGATGGGGTATATGAAATTGAAAGCGAGAGGATGATCGTTGTGGGTTGGTTTATGCGACGTGGTATAAGGGGAGAGATAGAGCACATGTATGGTATAAGGTGTTATGTTAGAATCATGGTGATTCACTTTTCCAAAAGTCATACTTTGTAGCATTTGCAAAATCACGGTGACCCACGATGGTGGATCACTGTATTCTAACATACTCAGTGCGAAATCAAAGATACACAAAGAAGAAGTGAGTGTGGGTGGTTTTGCTTTATTGATTAATTCAATTGTTTAAAAAATTACTAAAATATGACACAACAAAAGGATTGATTTTAATTAGATACACGTGTAAGCATAGATTACCCTTTATGTGTATACTCTTTATTCTTTAAATTCTCCTTTAAAAAACTCAATTTTAGTCATTGGAAAAAAACAAGCTTAAATGCAATGTTGATCTTCCTATTTTAATAAAACTGCAGTTTTTTTCCCTAAAAAAAAAGAGTAAAGCTGCAGTTTTAGTCTTAAAAATTAAACTGGAATTCCTTTGAAAAAACTCAATTTTTTTATAAGTTTTTTAGAGGATATATTTTTTATAAGTCGTGGAGACCATTAAATTTTAGGGTTAAATATGTTTTTGGTCCCTATAAATATATCAATTTTTATTTTAGTCCCTCTAAAAATTTCCTTCAACTTTTAGTCCCTATAAAATTTTCCATCTTCACTTTTGGTCCCTCTTTTAAAGTAAACTCATATGTAAAATTCATATTTTTGAATAAAATTTTGCAGAAAAATTCATAATATTATAAGAATCTCTCCCAAAAAAAATTAGATTTTTTTTAACAAAACATGAATTTAATATGAATTTTTATATTTTTGAAGGTTAAAAATTCATATTTAATTTATGTTTTGTTAAAAAATTCTAATTTTTTTTACAATATTCTACACATTTCTGCATAATTTCATTAAAAAATACAAAAATTAACTTTAAAATAGGGACCAAAAGTAGTGATTGAAAATTTTATAGGGATTAAAAGTTGAAGGAAAATTTTAGAGGGACTGAAACGAAAAGTTGGAATATTTATAGGGACTAAAAACATATTTAACCCTAAATTTTAATAGTAATATTATATCATTCACGTAACTCTTAATTTTTTTCCACAATTGGATCCAAATATCTTAAAACGATATGGTAAATGATTAAGCGGTCTTTGAGTTGCTCATACTCTTTTTATAGCGTTTGATTTGCTTATAAAAAAAAAAATCCAAAAACCGCTTATATCCAAATCAAACGCTATAAAAAGATTAAGCGGTCTTTGAGTTGCTCATACTTTTTTCCACAATTCTATATGGAATGGTTCAAAAAAATAAAATAAAATTAAATGGAAGAAAAAAGCAAATTGAAATATAATATTAAAAAATAAAATAAAAGGTTGCCAACGTAAGTTGAAGAGAGGTGCTTGTGAAATAAATTGGGGAGAAGTAGTTTTTTGAAGTAGCATTCAACAACTTTTGGTTAAAGCTCATTCCATTCAATTTTATGCATTCTAAAAATGTACTTTTTTTCGAAGGTACTTTATTGATATTGTGTTTGGCCTAGCTTCTCCTTAAAAGCGTAGAGAAGCTAAAAAAAAGTCGGGCCAAACGGTACAAGATGGAGGCTACATGAATAAAGTTAGAAATCAAATAGAAGTTGCGTTGATGAAGAGTAGAAATGTTTGAGTTTGTGATGATTTATGTTTTTTTTTTAAAGAAGATGATTTATGTTTTTAATTTTCCAAACTACTTTGATATTATTTATGTTATTATTTGAGCCTCCTTAAATTATTTCTCCTATTCAAATATTTAACAAGTCATTTATATCTTGTCAAAAAGAAAAGAAAAAGTCATTTATATGATGATACAAATGTGTATTCATGTCACACAAAATAAACTTCATTGAGTAAATACAGTATTTGTAAAAAAATATATCTTTTATATTTTAAACATTTTTTTCCTTCAAAAAATATTTTAAACATTTTTTTATTTATTATGTTAATTCATAATGAATTCAAAGTTTTTTTATTTATAGACAATGCATAAATATATGCAAGGTCTCGGGTTCGAACCCCGAACACAACAAAAAAATAACAAATTCAAAGTTTTATACAATATTTTGCCAAACAACTTTTAACTTAAAAATAACTTTAGAACTAAAAAAATAAATAAAGAAACCAAATAGTTTTAGCTTTTTTTCGTAAAGGATTTTATTTTAACTTTGTTTTAAAGTAGCTTTTAGACCGAAAAAAAGTCTGGTCAAACGATACTATAATCTGTCGAAAATTATCTTCCAAGCAGTATTTTCATTTTTCACTAACTTTTGAGCAATTAAGGTCCTACGAAGCAAATCTCAAAAAGATATTATCTTACCCATCTTCTCAAACAATGCACTTGAGTTACATCCTTTAACCTTGCACAATCTCTTTGTCAATGATGGTAGGGAAGGGTAAAGAATACGCGTATAACATTGCATGTGGCATGTGATTGGCCCCGATTGTGGTACATATATATTTTCGACGGGTGGGCTATCCAATTCTATGATCCTACGCTTCAATTGCGGGCCCCAAGTTTTAATGATTTTTTTTTATTGCAAATAATCATTTTAATCTCTTAGGGCCCCAAATTTTAATGATTTTTTTTTATTGCAAATAGTCATTTTAATCTCTTATCGTGTAATGAGTAGGTACGATAATCATTTAACGTATCAAAATTTTAATATAATTTTTGATTGTATGTTACGTCAATCAAACTAATCTTTGACGTTAAAATAGTCTTTTAATATTGACTATTTTTATATAGATACCGGTATGATAATAATTAAATACTTACAATGACTAATATGAAAATTAAGTAAGTGTATTGATGCGCTGATATAACGATATTAACATAACATTTTAGCATAAGACACTATTTTGATTAAAATAATGAACAATCAATGACCATTTTAAATTTTTGATATATTAAAATACTACTATAACTACTCATTGCATATTCATGAACCAAAATAAAATACAGCTCAATAAGAGGTTTTAAAACTTAGACCGTAAAATAAAAAGTGTTTATTAGGAGTAAATAGCGTTTCACATTGTTTAATAAAAAAATATCATTTTTGTCATTTTTAAGTGTCTGTTTATGATTTTTTAAAAATCATTTTATGTATGAGCACAAATGATTAGAGTCTAGTATGGGACACCTTTTATTCTCTTTAATACTACTGTGCTTTTAGTTTAGCCATAAAAATGCACAATAAAAAACCAAAATTGTTTGAGGTTTTTTTTCTTCAAATCTCTAGAGAGAGAAAAATAGATTCTTTTAACATAAAATCTAATTTTTAAAGAATCTATTTTTTTTTTAAATTGAACAAACGCACCAAATATCGATGCAGAATAGTTGTATGTATAAAGAATTAGTTTGACTGGTACATGTCAAGGCCGTTCCTACGAATCCAGAGGCTCGGTTCTGTAAGTGAAAAGAGACCCGTAATAAAAAAATGTATTTTTTTTAAATAACAATGTTCTATTTAAATTTTTTAAAAGATAAATACAAGGTGTCGTATATATGTTGTACACCCAAAGGTGAAAATCACTACCGTATACATAACGAACTTCAAATCATCATCCTAAAAAAACATCCACCTAACACCAAAAGCAACATGACTCAATTTTAATAGGCCTAAAACAAGACAACAAAAAATGAAAATGGAAACGTGGGAGTAGTGGGGTAGCACTATTGGGCTATAATTTTTCTTTTTAGGTTCATACCTTGGGAATACTCAATCTCATTGAGCGGTTTGCACATCTCAGAGTTCAACCCTGGTGCATGTCATATGTACTATGTAGAAATATTTAACATAGTCAAATCAAAACCTATTTTCCCCTAAAAAAAATCAAAACACATTTTATCAATTCATAAAAAAAAAAATACTATGTAGAATAAGAAGATATTTTGGGAACCAACAATAAAGTGTTAAACATTAGTATTTTTTACATATGTTAATTTGTAATGATTCCTCGAGTGTGACTTCCACCCGTTTGAACAGTTAATGCAATTTCATTATTAACGGTAAAATAAACAAATAAGGGGAATGTTAACCGAGGGCACATGGTAAAGATTCCATTAATAAAAATTATGTATTGGAAATTGTGTTAATTTATTGTTAAAAATATTTAATATTAGTCTTTTCATTAAATTCTTACTAGTAATAGAATGAAATTAATGTTTAACATGTGCTTCAAGGGCACAAGTTAACATGACCCAACAAATAAACAAGCTAACTAAACTAGCTTACAATTTATCGAGGAAAACTCAAGACTCACCTAAAAAAGATACGACTCTTCATAAAAGTTTACAAAGAGAAACGCCCCACACCATACAAGTCATTTTGTAGGGATGGGTTAAGTATGATATAAACGTATAAGAGCCCATCGATCGTCCAACCCATCATGTATACACACGCACAAATCCCAAATCACACATGAAAAAAATAAGATCTTTGATAATAGTTTATAAAGAGAGACACATCACTTTACAAACATATTTTGTAAGAACGAGTCAAACATGATATAAAAAGAACAAATCACACATGTGGTTCGTTTTTTATGCGAAGAACCACATGAAACACATAAAAAGATACACATAAGTTTTGTCCACATATAAAAATCCGACAAATAGAGTTCTATTATAAGAAAGAAAGAAAAATAGCCTACAACTTATCATTCTTTCTTTCCCAATTGTACATATGTTTTCTGTCTATATATAAATTTTTTGTTTTAGTACCTCTAAAAAATTTATCCGTCTTTCAGTTCTCCAAAAGTTTTTCATCTTTACTTTTGGTCCTTCATTTTAAGTAAACGCGTATGTAGGATTCATATTTTTAAATAAATATTTTTTTTAGAAAATTTATAATATTATAAGAATATCTCAAAAAAAAAAAAAGATTTTTCTTAACAAAACATGAATTAAATATAAATTTTATATCTTTTACGGTTAAAGATTCATATTTAATTCATGTTTTGTTAAAAAATTCTATTTTTTTGGAATAGATTTTTACAACAAGCTACACATTTCTGCACAATTTTATAGACAAATAGAAATGTTACACATGATTTGTCTTAAAAATAGGGAGCAAAAATGATGATCGAAAAATTTATATAGACTAAAAGTCGAAGGAAAATTTTAGAGGGACTAGAACGAAAATTTGGTATATTTCAGGGACCAAAAACATATTTTTTTCAGGGACCAAAAACATATATTTATAAATTCAATTGGAAGGGAGAACCCATCTTATGTGAAGAGATTCTCTTCGATGACTTTGCATCCATTGAAAATCTAAACCATTGAATACATTCTCTCTTGCTTTTAATAGTAAGTTATTTTTTATCTTTTATTTTTAAAGGTTGGGATTTTACTTGATGGAGAGGATCCATTCCCCCTTATGTCCCACATATTTTCGACAAGGATTAGTCACTTTAAACTACAGTGAAAACTTCATACCAATATGTAACCCAAAAAAAAAACTAGTGCATCTGTTAATTTTATCAAACATTACTATATTAACTAACTATTTTATCCGCTATAAACTACGTTAACTTATAAATTATTCGTTATAAAGTCATCCACTATATGTTAACTTATCCATTATTTGATTTTTTTTCCAAACAAAGCAATAGTATTTTATTTTTTTTATAAAAATTACTAGTTTGTAGAATTATTTCCTCAAATAAAGTCTTACTAAAATTTTGCGTTTCTAATAAACTCTTGAGACATTCTTGTATGTGCACAAACATAAATGAATAGTATTTGATCACATACATGTAAAAAAGATTTTTTTTCAAAATACTAAATCATTTTAGGCTTATTCAATCACCCGGTCCCTTAACTTAATTGATTGTCTCAATTTGATCCCCTAACTATAATTTGTTCCAATTTGATCACCTATGTTTTGCTCCGTTACTAGTTTTAGTCCTTTATGTTAGTTTCTCTAAAAAAAACGTTAACAGAAAGGACTGAAACTAGTAACAGAGCAAAACATAGGGGACCAAATTGGTACATAAGTTAACGTTTTTTTTTTTTTAGAGAAACTAACATAAAGGACTAAAACTAGTAACAAAGCAAAACATAAGGGACCAAATCGATACAAATTATAGTTAAGAGACCAAATTAAGACAATCAATTAAGTTAAGAGACCGGGTGATTGAATAAGCCATCGTTTTATTATTAATTTTTTTTATTATGAAAAAAAATAAATTTGATGTCTGTGTACCAAAGAGTATTCATTTAGTATGTTTTTAACCATATAGACTTTCTCAATATTCTTTATCCATTAATAGAAACAAGAAGAGTGAATCATCAAATTCGTCCTTGAATTTGTAAGGATCGGCCAAAATCGTTCTCCAATTATGCGAAATATCAAATTAGTTCCTGAATTTGACATATGTCAATCAATTTAGTCCTTCCGTCCTATTTGGGTGTTAACAGTGCTGACATGACCGCTAACCTCTCACATGGGTCTCCATGTCAGATGCCACACAAGCAGTGACTAATCTGGCTGATAGTGACCAAAATTTTCAAGGACTAAATTGATTGATTTGCTGAAAATGCTTTGCTCTTTCTTCCCCAAATATATAAAATTTTCAACGGCTATTTATTCCCTAAATATATAAATTTGGAACCCTAATTTTACAATATGTAACCTACACTCCAAAATCCCCAAAATTTCTTCCAATAATTAGTGGGAACGTTCTTCCCCAATTCAAAAAACTTCAAACCCTAATTATTTGACTCACTATCAAATCGATCCTTACATTATATTAAAAACTCATCAAATAAGTCCTTGAATTATTTAATCAGATATCAATTTGATCTGTGAAGCATATATGTGCAGAACAGTGTAAAAAATTCAGAAGACACAACTTGATCCTTAAATATTACACAGACAAAAGTCATAAGTCATAAGTCTAAAGTCTGGAATATTACACATGCAAAAACAACCTAACAACGGGGCGTTAACAAATCATATTACATAGGCAAAAAGAAACCCAACTATGGGACATATGAGAATTCACTAGGTGAATGAAGTAGTTGTAAGTTGCCCTATATAATTCAAAGGTCAACCAAGCATGACAATGTTCTTATGGCTTTAAGTCTCTCATTGCAAGTGATGCACATGCATGTATACATGACATTCATTTTCATTCAAATAAGTCTAAAATAATTCTAAAAATCAAACTTGTTCCCGTTCAAATCAAAACCAACAAAATAAGTATAAAAATATAACATTTACACGTTAATTGCCAAAATTTGAATGTGCAAGTTTGCTTAAACAGATCAACATCCACCTTGATTCTGCAATTGTTTTCTATCTGATACCTTTGCATTGGAGCATCACCACTCCACAATGGTGTCCAATTGTGACTGCAATGTTCTCTTTCTCTAGCATGTTTTGCTGCCAAGAACACAGTGGTCTAGTTCTCTCATCAAGCTTCATCTTGTTTTGGTTTTCCACATTAACAATGACATAAGCAATGACACAAATCTAATTATCTACATCTCATCCCACAACAAACAACAGTTTCCCTCCATAATACCCTTCAGAAAGCATCCACTAATCTAATCAGTGGTCTACATCCTGCCTTAAAACCTATGTAATATTTCAAGATCAAGTCATGTCTTCTGACTTTTTTACATTATTTTGCTTGTATATGCTTCAAGGATCAAATTAATATCTGATTAAATAATTCAAGGACTTATTTGATGGTTTTTTAATATATTGCAAGGATCGATTTGATAGTTAGTGAAATAATTAGGGTTTGAAGTTTTTTGAATTGGGGGAAGTACTTTACCACTAATTTTTGGAAGAAATTTTGGAGATTTTGGAATGTAGATTACAGACTGTAAAATTAGGGTTCCAATTTAATATATTTGGGAAAGAAAGAGCAAAACATTTTTAGCAAATCAATCAATTTAGTCCCTGGAAATTAGGGTCATTATCAACCAAATTAGTTTTTGCTTGTGTAGCATCTGACATGGAAACCCATGTGAGAGGTTAACAGCCACATCAACACTATTAACACCTAAATTGAACGAAGAGACTATTTTGATGGACGTCTGACAAATTTGATCGATTCATTAAATTTAAAGACGAAATTGATTCGCTCAAAAAAGAATAGAAATCATCTAAACAAAGGGAAAACAATAGAAGGGACAAAAGCGTAAAACACCTCACCTTCTTGTCTCGGTGATAATAAGGTTTTTGTCAAAGATTACTTTGTAACGAAATATTTGTCCCTCCACCGTCTCTGTCTTCGTGTTAATGGTTTCTTCACTTTTTAGTTTCACGTCTCATCGCTGATTTGAATTAAAACCATTTACTCCACAATGAAGAGGAAGAAAACTTCTCATCCCAAATCTGCACAACAAACGGTTTCAGATTCAACATTAACACCGACAACAACGACGAATTGTTATTTACCCGATGAATGTTGGGAATCTATCTTCAAATTCATCATCAACAACGATGATGACGAAGACAACAACCGTCGCAACTTGAACTCTCTCTCCCTCGTTTCCAAACAGTTTCTCTCCATCACCGATCGTTTCCGATTCTCACTCAATGTCTATCATCCAAAAGAACTTCGTAGTCTCAAAAGGTACACCAACCTCAACTCTCTCAACCTCGCACACTACTACAATTACCACACTGATCTCGACCAGTTTCTTCGCAAAATCTCTCGTTTCCCATTGAAACTCACATCACTTAATCTCTCCAAACAGCTCACCTTTCCTACAAATGGGTTGCGAGTTTTTTCACAAAAGATTACAACTTTGACATCTCTCACTTGTTCACGCATTGATGCTAATCGTTCGCTTAATAGTTCTAATTTGTGCCTCATTGCGGAATGTTTCCCTTTGCTTGAAGAACTCGACCTCAGTTACCCCGCGTATTGCGGCGAAAATTCCTCTAGCTTTGTTGATGGGGTACAAGCACTTTCACTTGCTCTTTTCAAACTGCGTAAGGTTAATTTTTCTGGCTTTCCCATAAACAATCAATCGCTTTTCCACCTGTTATGCAACTGTAAGCTTCTCCAAGAGGTCATCATGTTTGACTGTGATCAAATAACCAATGCAGGAGTTACTTCTGCTCTCCGTGAAAGACCAACATTGACGTCTTTATCCTTCTCCACTACTCCTAACAATCCAGTATTCAATAATTTACATTTTATTGATTCGTTGGTGAGTTTGAAGGGTTTGACTTGTCTTGATTTGAAGCATTTGAAAATCTCGGATGAGTTGCTCTACTCGATTGCAAGGGAAGGTCTTCTTTTGAAAAGGCTTGTCCTTCAAATTTGCATCGGCTATAGTTATGCTGGAATCATTTGTTTGGTATCCAACTGTCAACGTTTGAAACATTTGGATCTTCAAGATGCTGGTTTTCTGAATGATCAACATGCTGTAAATTTGTCTTTGTTTCTTAGTGATTTGGTGTCCATAAACTTTAGTGGTTGTCCTAAGCTCACCAAATCAGCCTTGCTTACACTTGCTAGGTATTGTCCTTCACTTAGTGAGATCAAAATGGAAAACATTGGGACGGATTGTGTAGAGAATTCTGATTCTTTGGTGGACTTAGGTGTATACCCTCAATTAAAGTCTCTCTATCTGGGTGAAAATACATGGTTAAGTGATGAAAGCATCATAATGTTTGCTTCCATTTTCCCCAATTTGCAGCTGCTTGATTTGAATTCTTGCAATCGCATATCTAAAGGTGTCTGTGAAGTTTTAAGGAGATGTTCTATGATTAGGCATTTGAACCTATCCGAATGTTCAAGAGTGAAGCTACTTGGAATGAACTTTGCAGTTCCGAAGCTGGAGGTGTTAGACTTGTCATTTACAAAGGTTGATGATAAAACACTCTATGCAATCTCAAAGAATTGTTGCGGGCTTTTGCAACTATTACTGGAACATTGTGATAATGTCACGGAGAAGGGAGTGAAACATGTGGTTGAAAACTGCACACAATTGAGAGAACAAGATCGCCTTCTTTACTAGTATTTTGAAAGTGCTGTGTTGAAAGTTTGTACTCTGTAAGTTTTTTTTTTTTGAAGATTTAATTCTTTAAGAAATCGCATTTTTTAAATGTCAACTTACAAATGTGCATTTACTTATCAGTCTATGGATGATAATTCCCCAAGTAATAGGGTAATATTTTTATATAATGTACAGTGTAATGCTAACAGTTATTTAGGGTGTTGTTAAATGGCGGATTTTTAGCAAAAACCATAAGCAATTATATGAAGGAATACCAGTGCCCGCCATGCAGGTGCCATTGGCTGCAATGACATGTTTATATGGCGAATTTTTGGCCTTCCGCCATCAACACCACTTGGGGGGTATATGCAGTTTTAAATTGGTTTTGCTTTTGTTCATTTGCCTTGAATTATATAGCTTAAATAATTCATTGGCAACATGAGTTTCACACTTTTCTCTGTTGTTACTTTTCTTAGTTTTCTGTGGTTTCTATCAACTTTTGATATCCAACTTTATGTTATTTCTTTTTGGACAAAACTTACAGCCATTATATACTTGGCCAAATTACATCAGGGGTCCTTTAAGTCTCACGTTTGTAACAAATTGGTCTTTAAGTTATTTTTGCAACATATCAGTCCTTTAAGTTGACAAATTGTTTCGACATAGCCTTCCGTCAAAGAAACGTTAAAACTGATTTTGCGATTTCAAAGGTAAATCTGTGATTTTCCTACGTTTGCATCAATCTATAATTATTTCCTAATCTGCGATATCAAACTATAATAATCTTTCATCAATCTGCGATTTTTAGCATCCAAATCTTAGTGGCTTTTAGAGGTTGCATAGAGTTCTTTTGATACTTCACTTCATGACAATTTAACGTGGTTTATGCCTTCCTAGTCTGGTTTATGACAATTTAACATCTCATGAAACGTATGCAAGTCATCAATTTTTAAGTTTCTTTGATGGAAGGCTATGTCGAAACAATTTGTCAACTTAAAGGACTAATATGTTACAAAAATAACTTAAAGGACCAATTCGTTACAAACGTGAAACTTAAAGGACCCCTGGTGTAATTTGGCCTATATACTTAATGTTCCTGCTCTGCCCTGCCATAATTTAACATGTGGATTATATATTCCACTTTAGACCAGCAACTAGCGGTTTATTTACCTTTTTTCTTACATGCTTAAGAGTTTTCTGTTTTTATTTATTTATTATATATGTAAGAGAATTAGAGGTAGTGTAGACATACATGTGATTAGAAATCCCAAACATAATTGGCCCAACTGAACTAATTAATTAACCACTGGATTCTGTAGATATTCATGGGTATGGCGGTTTCTTTGGTTAGAATCGGAAAGAATAAAATTCAGCAGTTAAGCTTGATTTCTAATTTGGTTCAACTTTGCAAGCTATGAATATTTTTATATGGTTTAGTGTTGATATTATTCTACAAAATGAGTTATTGATTATCCTCCAATTCCTTGGATACTTGAGAAAATATTGTCTAAACTTTTTCTTACCCATAGGTGTTTGCAGCATACAAAAAAAATACAGAAATATGAATATATAAAAGCAATCAAATCTCTTGAAATCAAGTCAAATTTTCTGCTTAAGTACTTTTCCCTTTAATATTGTAAGTAGTACATGTTGCATCTTGGTTCTAATACATTTTTTCTGATCTACTAGTTTCGATGTTCAACAATGTTTGAGCCTTGTTGAATAAACTGATTAGTAGTCTATATACTCCCTACGTCCCAAATTATAAGCAAAAATAACCCATTTTTTCCCCAAATTACAAGCAAAAAAGACCAACTTTTATCATATTTAATTATGATTTTTCAAAAAATTATCTTTTCCAAAGGAAAATTAAATGCAAAGTGCATTCAATTTGCTCTCTTTTTCATTTTCTCAATAACCAATAACCAATGAAAATTGTTTTTACATCTTCCAATAAAACTTATTTCAAGAATAACACAATAAACTATGTTGCAAACTACTATGTTTTAGTTTTCTTAATAAGTGTGATTTTTTTTTTTGCTTATAATATGGGACGGAGGGAGTATAAATTATTGAAGAAGTCAGATGAGAGATTGATCCTTATTCTTGCGATCCTGTGAAAGACTTAATATTAGAGTTACATAACTTATGTCCTGTGATTTGTCAGTGATTTCATTCTTTTAGGGAACAGTGGTTTGTTTCATTCATGTAGGGATATTTTGTGGTTTTAGTTTTAGAATATACATATAATATGTGTGTGTAAATAGTTTTAGTTTCATTTGTTGTTAGTGCTTGGAAGTAATGTTAAAATTACATCACTTTGTTATTTTACTCAAGTGATGCTCTAATGTTAAGCTAGATTATTTCTTTGGATCAAAGAAAATAATAATTTGATGGAGAAACAAAGCCTTCAACAAAATGATAGATCCCTTTGTTTTACAAGCTCTCTGATGGTTAAGTAGAAGAATTTCTTGTTAAAATTAACTATAGAATAAATTCAATATCTCATATGGTCATAGTGGCGGAGCCAATTTTATTTTTTTATGAAGGGGCCATAATTTTATGATATATATTTAATGTGTCACAGTAATTACAATCTAAAGCCCTAGGTCAAATGGCTGGGATTTTTGTATATTGCATTTTGCAATATTTTTGAAAGATTAAAAATGAACTGTCCAAGGATTGAACACACAACCAAAAGCTCAAAGGCGAGATGGATTACTGCTGTGCTGGACTGTAAATGCGTGACTTATAATGTAAAAATTACTGTATATAATATAACATTTAGCTAAAAATGTGTTTATATACCTATTAAAAATGAAATTTTTGAGACTTTGGGGAGGCTGGCCATGGCCCTCCCCTGTCCCCACCCAGCTTCGCCTCTGCATATGGAAATACCAAATACATTCCTTATTAAAATATATTCATGGTTTTCGTTCAATGGTATCATTACATTCATGCTAAAAGTCATGTTAAGTTCTATTCATTGATTGCTTTAAAATACACGTAAGGATATTGAGCATACTTAACTTAAGCCTTTTTCTAACCCACCTGGGTTAGTCTGGTGGTATTGACTTGGGACCTGAGAGTGTGCTCTTCCTCAAGGTCTCAGTTCAATTCTCTCTGGTATTAATTTGGGTGGTCTAATTTAGCTTCTTCTTCAAAAAAAAACAAAACTTGAGCCTTTTTCTTCTCTCCTCTGCTGAAGTTTTTGTCTCTGCTGAACTGATAGAGGTGTTTCTTTTTCACAACTTTGGATTTCAGTCTTCTTTTATCTCCTTACCACAACTCTTTCCTTTTCTTTCTCTTTCTTGTCTATATTCATTAACACTTTTTTCTTCTTCCAATCTCATTTTTATCAAATATTGTTTCATTTAAATCATATTCATCTATTTTTTTTGCAGAAAATTAATTGTAGGCATTAGTCTGAAGATTAGGAAGACAACTTCCGGTATGGATTGCTTCTTATACTTGATTTTTGAATTTCAGTTTCCTTTGTCTCTATTCCACTATTTGAAGAAAGTCAAAATATGAGTTATGTATTATGTTCACATTGTGTCATTGACATTTTTGTGTGGTTAAGCTCTATTACTGAACTTCAAGCCATTTTTTAGTATTTTCCCAAAGAAAATTAAAACTCTCATTACTATATATTTTTACTATGGAGTTTGTCCTTTTCGTTTTTTCCGTAAAACTAATACAAATTTCATAATATTTATAGTTGCATTGATGTTTCACGCTTCATGACTTTGCAAAAAAAAAATCATGTGTATGTGTATGTTGTATCGACTTGCCAAAATTTATTTTACCACTTACTTGGAAATATGACGGTGTATTTACTTAAAACGAATTAGTTTCTATTGTCACGAATTTATTTGTTTTTCCTTGCCTTTAGTTTCTCATTATGACAAATCATTGATATCAACAACTACTTTGTTTATGTGTTATGCCACAGTTTCACATTTAACCTGTTAGGATGCCAAAAAAATGAATTTCCTATATTGAAAACTTTAGTCTGAAATAGATTTTGCTTTGTTACCAATTAGTCTGCTTTCAAAATATAATTTATGGGTTTTAGATTCTAAATTCAAGTAAATTACATAGAAATTATGGAAAGAAAACTGAAAGAGGTCACAAACATGATACACTTACAATTATGTTACTTGAAAAAGTAGTTTCATTATGTTAAGCATGGGATTCAACATGAACTGACTATCTTCTTTAAGAATTATTTTTATCTGCTTTATTTAATTTGCAATTGCTGCAACTGAAAATGGTTCATATACTAAATTGTATCAATGATCCAAATGACAGATGTTTACGTTGGAATATGTGGGCAGGAAGGCAAAACAGTGATGAAATTGAGAGATTGCTATGAGAATATCAATAGTACTTCAAATTTATTAACTACTACTTAAGATACTTTCCTTTTAGCTTTGTTGTCAATTTATGTGAGTATTGGAATTCTGACAGATGAAATTTGGTTTACAAGGGATATACTAAAACATATGCACACATGTATCTTTTCTAAATCTTAATCACTATGAACATGAAACCATATACTAAAGTGGGAATCCATGTTGCGCGTGATGGAAATTGGAAAAGTTTTAAGCATTTTATCACTAGGGAAGGGATCTTCAAGATATAGATGATTTATTATCTATGATGTGTAATGCACATTGACAAATACTTAATTGAGTTATGCATTCTGTTCTATAGACATATGCAAGTCTCTCAGTATTGACAAATAAATCTTATTCTAAATCAGTCTAGGTGTGATTATATGATGATAAGGGATTCAGACTCCTTAACCTCTTTCGTTGGCAAAAAAATTATATTGTTTTTTGACCTATAAATTTCAGTCTTTCAATATAGTGCCTTATTCATAGATATATTAAAGCGCTAACCATCAACAAACATAGTATTTTGATATCTTAGAGAAGAGAAAGAAATAACTAATTATCTTCTCACGATGGGATTTATATATATTTTTAGGAGAATTCTTATTTTCCCATGAGAAAAAGTTGGTAGTTAGGTTTTTATACCGCACGAGGGGTGGAATAGCTCAACTGGTTTGAATATAAAAATTTAGAGTTTAAGTCTTGGTAAGGAGAAAGCTAACAAAACAATTAACATTTCACTCTGATATGAATTGTGCTTACGAGATTGTATAACCTATATGCTAATCATGAAAGAACCAGAAGAAATAAAAAGACAAAATAATATCCTATGTTTTTTAGCGATAACCTGCTCGCCTTTTTCTTGTCTCGTTTTTTACAAAACTTTTTTCTTTAGAAGCATTTATCCAAACGCACATCCCATAGATTATCTTAGTTTACAGTTTTATCATCTACAGATACTAGGATAAGAGGAAAAGTATTGTAAAAAAAAACCAGAATAAACAGTGGATCGTTTTAAAAAAAAAGAAACAGGTGTGTCCATTTTAGTGAACCATTGAACAGTTCTTTTAACATTAGTGCCATTGAAATTTCTTCTATTATGTGAATGGTGGTCATGCAATTTACCAATGGTGGGAAAAGTAAGGCCTTTGCCCACCATAAACGTCACCTGATTATGGTTATAATGATGATGATGATGATAGCTTTTCAATTTACAAAGGTTCTGGTATATCATTATAGATGCAATAACATTGCTAAAGACAACAGATTGTGGGGACACACGGTGAGTCCCAATGCAATAGGAAAAAAGGAATTACCCAGCAGCATGTAAAAACAAAGGTATAATCAAATCTGTTCGCCACAATATTCCGAACATGATCCATATGTTGCATAAACAAAATGTTATATGATATGACTTATTGATCTAACGATATAAAATAAATTTATGCATAATGCAAGACTTATTTATTGTGTACATTGGACAAAACCTCCAAACATAATAGAAAGTTATAAAGTTTATTATGGAAAATTGGAAATATCTCATTCCTTGCCTTAACAATAATAAAACAAACCACAACCAACTCACCAAACATGCGCACAAGAACAAGACCTAACAATCTAAAACGAAGACAAACAATTTGTGGGTCAAAACGACAGAGTAGAGAACGAGACAAATTTCATATGTTTAACTGTGGTAGATTGCTACAAGAAGACACATTATAGATAAGAGGAAAAGAACTTTAGGAGTACACAAGAACTAAAAATTGAAAACCGTAAGTAATTAACTACAGGAAATTTCACCCTGTCTCCAATAATCCAGGAACACCAACCCTTGTTTGATAATAGATGTTCAAACATTTTGACAAAATGCAAATTAATTCTAAGAAGAGGTGGTATGAGTTGCTGTGCTAGAGCAGAAAATCAATCACATGATGCTGTAAATAGTTGTTTCAATAAAGAATGAACGTGGTATACTATACAGAATAAAAACATAAACAAGTCTCTAAACACTGCTAAAGAGCACTAAACTAGACCAGAAGAATGTGAAGGTAATACTGTAGTAACAACGGTTTCTCTTTACTTTCTTTGATCTAAACAATGGATACATACCCGTGAACCTTCCTTTTCTGATAGATCTTGCAATTTTTTATTACTAATATATTACCTCGTAAGAACATGTATGTTTATTATGGTAATCCTAATGAGACAAATAATAATATAATAAGGTCACAGAAAATAAGCCCCACTAGTGTCAAATCAGTGAAGCATAAAGGAGGAAAAACAGTGACAAAAAATTTCAATTCCACAACCCTGACATTCTTGGACCACATTTGATCATGTCCAATGTCCATGTTTTTTCCCCCTTTTCCCTACCCGTACATTATTATTTCACACACAACACAACATAACAAAATATAAAATAATTAATTATCCACTTGTTCTAAAATCATACTGCACAATCAACAACAACAAAAACAAAAACAAAAATTAATAAATCCCCTTTCTTATATTGGATTCAATACTTGAAGTCAAAGATAAATCAAGAAAATCCTCGATTTCAAAATCTGATTATACCACCAAGAAAGAAAGAAGTGTTGTTGTTGGTTGGTGGTGAATGAATGTAGTAATAAAATAATATAATATGCCTGGCTTCAACCTGTCTGCCTTTATGGTACGACGTCAATGTCTGATGATGAGCAACGAGGTTGTTGTTGGATTTGCAAAGAGAACCAACTGTTTGTGATTGTGAGGAAGGGTATAAGGGTCATTGCATGCTGTTAGTCCTACTACTGTGGAAGATGATGAAACAACCGTGTCCACCACCATCACAACCACGGCATCCATTGCTGAATCAAAATGATGACAGAGAGAGAGAGAGAAGAGAGAGAGACTGTGTTGTTTTCTAAAACGGGAAAACTGATTTGTTAGGGTATAGAGACAGTAATAGTATTTGCAGGCATTGAGGAGGAAGTTTTGGGGAAGGCCGGTGAAAGACCATTTTCAACTTTCTCTCTGTTCGTTTCTACTCACTCTTTTCTCTCTCCTATCCAATATAAATCTCCACTCTACCCTTTTCCTACCATTCAAAAATTAATTTCACATTAGTTCTTAAATGTCTTTTTAAATGTGTTTTTGTTAATTAACTTGACCCAAAACACGATCTTTTATTATCTTAAGGCCCATTTTGCAAAGGTTGAATTAAATAGGACCAATCTCTCAGCTTCAGATCTTCTCTGATTTGTAATGCCTCTCAACGAATTAAATAATCCCTCCATCACACTCTAACGACTCATCTTTGATGCATATAAATACAATCAAACATACACGCTTCTTTCCAACTTTTTTTTTTTGAATACGCTTCTTTCCACCTTAAACCTCTAGTTTTTTGCTCTTTAATTAACTCGATCATCAAGGTGTTCACAACCACCACCCCAACTTCCAATTTGACTGATATTCTTGATCACCTCAAATGAGACGTGTCTCTAATTTGAACATATTCGAGAACTATTATGAAATTGTTATTACACATGACTAGCTTATAAATTAACAAAATAATACTCCCTCAGTCCCGTAATAATTGAGTCATTTACCAAAAAAAAGTGTCCCAAAATAACTGAGCCATTTTATTTTTCAATACAATATTAATTACTTTTTTCACTTTATAACTCTAATTAATACTACTTTCATCATTTCCAATTCAATATATTCCATTTTGTATTTATGATAGTGGAGAATCCACCAATACTTAACAAAAACACTTAAAACTATTTTTCTCTCTCTTTCATTTATACGTTTTTCTTAATATGTGTGAAATGAGCCAATGGCTCAGTTAATTCGGGAAGGAGGGAGTAAATTAAAGAGCAATGATATATAAACAACAATTGATGACAACTTTATTTTCTTCTATTTCTATTGGTTAAAGAAAACTGAGAGAGAAAAATGAAGAGATAGAATAAAAAGATAATATGAGTATGAGAGAGAAAGTTGTTAAAAAATTGTTACAAAATGGTTGTACAAATATTATTTCTCTATATTAAAATAGAGGAGAAGTGAATAGCCTAAGGAGAGGGGCACTTTGGGGTTCCAATTTTTGACTGTAAAAGCATGAAATGACGTATTAGAAAAGTGTGACAGGAATTCTTTACTTCCCTTCCTAAATTGTGTCTCAATGGCTTTTATTGCATTGTCCAACGATTTTATTGTGCACCTCTTTTTGGTTTCACCTTTTTGCTCTCCCGCTCCTTCGCTGTCTGTGTCTGAGTTGTAATTTTCCCAAATGTCTATCATCCTAAATGATCCAACAAAGATTAATAGTACTATTGCTACATTTGTTTTTTTGTTATTCCCTCTTGCAATCCAAGATTTCGTTGTGTATGGAGTATGTTTGTTCTTGGACTTTAACTATTAGAATTCTATAAACTATATATTTCATAAAAAAATTAAAACTATAACATATATACTTTTTTTTAAAAGAAATTGTTCATTAAAGTGCAGCTCTTTAAATTAATAATTTTTTAAATAATTAATAAACATTAGTAGTACGTTGGTAACACAATAAATGAAATAGCCGTCCTCTCTCATTTATGTATGACAGACATACAAAAGCTGTTTCTGTTTTATGTTCTGTTGTGTGCTTTGATTCCCTGGACATTACTCCTATATTACACCCCACCACCACTACTACCAAGTACTATCAACAAAAATAATACACTTATTTTATTTTAGAGCCTCGCTAACCATTGCCAAAAGTAAAATTTATCACTTTTCACCATTTTTCAATACTATATTTCTATTTTTATTCCATTATCCAATGCCCCAAAAACAATAGTTAGCATTCTCCTTTATTTTATTACAAAAATGTAAGTATTAATATGCTCATTTGTTCCGTTAGAAAACACATTTGTAGTTAATAGCACGGGCAACTTTTTAAAAGGAACAACGTAACTACAAGAAAATTGTCGATTGGTATGGTTTTTTAGGGCACAAATTTTGATTTGCTTGCATTTAGACTTAGCATAAATAGATCTGAATTAAAGAAAGTAGACCAACATTACATGAATCTTGTTTATTTCTGTAAGAAGAACAATAAATGAATAAAGTACTGAAGAACGTTAGAAATACTACAAATTTCATAGAATGATCCTGATTGTAGAGCTGCACTGGGCCTAATTGCTTTCATGTAATAATTGGGCTACATTTTGAAGCAAGAGCCCATAGTGGCCGAGAATTTCTTTTTCCACCCTCCTATTTTCCCGCACGCCCTCCATTTTGCCCATTTTATTTTGTCCAGATTATATAATCCAAAACATATTTGACGTTTTTCAAATTATAAAAACCGAACAGTATTTTACCCAATTTTTTGGATTATAAAATCACTATTTTACCCATTTAGGATTTTTCGTATCTATTTGACAATGTTTCCATAAAAAATTTGACAGCGTATTTTTTTTTGTCCGTAGAGAAAGTGGTAAGTAACATTTGAAATTCATACACACAACTATGAGATTTTGAGTTTAAATAAGGTAAACATGTCTATCCCAACAATATCGGCATTTATCGGTTGAATTAAATGTTTTAACAATATTATTTTATTATTAGGTGTTTTGACAATTTTAGCACGAAATGGGGCAATTCATGACTAGTGACCGAAACTGTTTTCGACCTGTTGTCTCGTGGGTGCGCCATTAGTTTTTTCTACTCTAAAATAAGTCACAAATGGCAACTTGGTATCGTCGATTTTTTCAAGTGCCTAAGATTGGCAATCTTCCCAACCATATCAACAAAGTCAAATTGATCCATCCCTCTTTGGACCTTGAAAAATGAAAACATTATTACATTACATGCTAATGCCAACTATAGTCTATATTACATTCTCCTTATTATTAAGTAGAAATGCTTACATTGATGGGGTGGGGTATACTCATTATATAATCAGATAAACCCATGTGTTTAATTTTCTGTGTGTTATATACTAGTTCGGCTGACAATTATTTTCTTGATAGTGCATCATTTAGGTATGGCTGGTATACATTTCATAATCTATGATGAATTGGCCATTTTACATTTTAGGTATTCAATTTAATTTCATATTTAAACAATTCCTTGTTTCAACCGGTAGTAAAACGGTTATTGATCAAATTTTACTTATCTTCGGATCAAAGTTTAGGTTACTATAGCCTAATTCATCTCAAAGTCGGAGGGTTAAAAAAAAAACCTGGCATGTTATTCTTCCAACATACATCGATTACTTTTGATTGGAGTGGCTATTTAGTAAAAGTCTACCACCTTTATTTTATGTCTGTTGATGAGAGAAGGGAAGATCACAAGAATATATGATAGATATTATACAATTCTGTTTATAAGTCTGACTTAACTTAGTTATCATTTATAGTCCATCAAACAATAGAATATGCAGTAATTATTAAATAAATCAGCTGTTGGGTGTTCCTATTGTACTTAAACAGGAACATCCCTGTCCTGATATTAGCTTCTTCTCACAGCCAAGCATGCTTTATAAGTTGATGCCTTCTGTCTTTTTCTTTGAGAAGGAAAATACCATTCCTCTTATATATCGAACCTTGTCACCTTTTTTTTCTTTCTTCCCTTGATCTCTTTATTATGGGCTCTCCTCCACCATGCCAGACCTAAAGAAATGTTTGTTGTATTTGTGAATCTTATTCTTCTAGAGTGACCCCTCCATCCACTCATAATGCAAATGAAATTTATGTACATAAATGCAGATATAGTTGCATTTGCATACACACACGTGTGACAAATTATGTATTCATTTTTGCATACAACAAGGTAGCAAGCATGTGCCAATTATTTTATTATTATGCTTTGTCATTTTTATAATTTGCTTTAGAACTTGGTATAGGTTTGATCATATTGATGTTTCCTTATAATTTCTCCTGTTTTTTTATTCCACTAAGCTACTACATAAATATGATATATACTTGAAAATATTGTGTGATGGGTTTTGCATCATATATTGTATACCACGGCCTGTGTTGCTAAGGATGATTGAGTTTTTTTGTTTAGACAGAATAAAATATTATCTACACGCAACTACAGAGATTAATATCTTATGTCGTCATGTAAGATTACAATGTAAGATAAAACTCTCATAAAAAATATTTAATGTTATTGCATTTTCAAAAACGGATTTTGAATCCTCTAGTTAAGTTAGACTCAAACCATCTCATCTAAACGCTTTTGGTAAGAAGATTGGTTATAATCAAATGTCAATCTTCAAATTCCTTTCAATAAAATTAAGGGCCGTTTATTTTGTGAGTGGAAGTTCTTAGCACACTACCAACGGTTAAATATGGTTGATGCCTTTCTTTCTCTTTCTCCATAGCTAGGTCTCAACTCATTCTAGCATATAACAATCAATCAATACAAGAAAAAAGCAAGCAATAAGAGGGAAAAGCAAAAGCTCAAATGCTTCTACTTTCTTCTCTTTCACTATAGCTAATCAAAATGGCGACAAGATGCTCTCATCAATCAATAATTCCATTCATCTTTTTTTTCTCCACTAGATATATTAAACTTTTTGTAAGGGGTCCCTCCACATACAAATAATGCCACAATATTGTATTCAGAATCTGGAACCCATTTAAATTTTTTAAATATATAATAAAATAAAGTAGCTCCATGCGAATCATATCCTTTGGTCCTCACTAACATATATGCTTCTTTTATTGGAGCAATATATCTTTTGACAAGTTATTGGAGCCATCTTGAACACTCAAAATCAAGGTGATCATAGAAGAAGAAAAAAACAAATTCCATAAAGCAAGTAGGGGATTGATTTCAAGCGTGTGTGGGTCTGGCAACTATAGATACTGCACATTATTGTAAATTGTTGGGATAACAAAATGATCTCAAAATTTATAGTTAAGTAGTAAGAGTCTTACATGGTAACTTCAAGAGAGATATTTCAAATCTTATTGGAGATGATTGTAAAATGTTTATTAGTGTTATATTAATTATTAATAATAATTTCTCCTTTATCCAATTTTTTAAAAAAGTCAAAACTCAAATACAGGTTCAGAAAAGCAAGTTGCAATAAGTAAAATAACAAGAGTCAAAGATAGAATCTACAAATTACTTGTCTAGAAAAAAACAAAAACATTACGGTACCTTGTTATCCACTTTACAACCAGTTTCTCATTTATATTACATCACAACAAAAGAGAGACTGTTTATGTTCTTAGTTGTTACTAAACTATATATTTATGCTCCCTCTTACCCCTTAATTAAGCTACTTAACAACAATAATAATAATTATAACTCAAATGGTTTCTTTACTAAGGTGACATTTGTCGATACGTCTTTGGTTGACAACTTGCAAGAATCAGATTTTCTTGGCTCTGCCTCAATCAGAAGCTGAACAACTTCTTTCATGGTTGGTCTACTAGCTGGTGCTTTGTAGCTGCATCTAATGGCAATTCTCAACACTTTAACCATATCATCTTTGAATGAACATGATAACTTTGGATCAAAAACCTCACTTGGTCTAGCTCCTTCTTTGCCTTCAACTTTGTTTGCAACCCAAAAGACAATGTTTCTGTTTTCTCCAAATTCTGACTCAATTGGCTTCCTCCCAGTTAATAATTCCAACAAAATCACACCAAAACTGTACACATCACACTTTGTGGTTGCTCTTGGTGAATATGCATATTCTGTCACACCACCCATCAAAACAAATTAAATAGATTTAAACAAATATTCAACAAACTTACAATATGTTAATAAGATTACTTACTGCTTAAGTTAACCACATAACTAATTCCCTAATACAAAATACTGTTTAATCAAATCCTACCTCTGTCCCTAAATATATAATCCTTTTGAGATATTTCTTTGTCCTTTTTAATAGGACTCCCCTTTTGAAGTTTTAACTGTGTTAATTACTACTCCTAATTATGTTATATAGTTTTCTGCAACCTGTTATAAGTACTATGATGAAAATATAAATTAAACATGTTCTCTAAAGGATAAACTTGTAAAACAAACAATGTTAATTGTCAACAAATTTCATTATTCATATCCTGGTCAACTTTCTTAATTCTCGTGATTTGGTCGATAATTTATGTTGCATGATAATAGGTTAGATTGAGAATTTATTTACCTGGGGCTAGGTAACCATAAGTTCCAGCAATAACAGTGGTTGTGGAATCCTTTGCTCCTCTTGCCTGCAAAACCTTAGCAATCCCAAAATCTGCAACCTTAGGATGGTAATCTTCATCCAAGAGAATATTTGTTGACTTAATATCTCTATGGATAATAGGAAAAACCAAATCATGATGAAGATATGCAACACCCTGAGCAATTCCAAGTGCAATCCTATACCTTGTAGGCCAATCCAAATGAATCCAACCCTTATGAAGAGAATCATACAAAGTACCATTTGGCATATACTCATAAACCAACAAGCTACAATCCAAACTTGAGAAGCAACAATACAACTTAACAATGTTCTTGTGTCTTATGCTTCCAAGTGTTTCCACCTCAGCTTTCAATGCCTTGTCCACAAATAATGCATCTTCTGGTGAAGAATCCTTCGAACTTCGACTCCAAAGCCTCTTAACCGCGACAACATCTCCTGTTTTCAGCTCGATTTTGTACACTGTCCCTGACCCTCCATGTCCCATTATATTCTTATCAACCAAAGACTCAACGATCTCTCTTTGATCAAAACTAATCATGTGAAAACTCTTAACATCATAAGAGAAAAAAGATGAAGAGAGCGTGTATTCGTGTTCAACCGCAGACACATTTTTGCTACACCTTTTTTTCAAGAACAAAGCAGCACCTACAAAAATCAAAATCACAGATACACCGGCTACCCATATAGTGTTCATCTTCTTACTCTTGTAACCATGAGAGCATAACGGAAAGTTTCTTTGATCAGATGAATTAGCATTAACCGGCATCATTACACATAAACCAGGATTCCCTGCAAAGCTTTCAACTAACCCTCCTTTAATCAATTTAGGAGGAATAGGACCAGAAAGAAGATTGTGTGAAAAGTTTATAGAATTAGGCAACAACACAGAGAGGCTTTCAGGGATGTTTCCGGTTAAGAGATTACTGGAAAGATCTAGAAGGTTGAGTGATTCCAAGGAAGAGAATGAATCAGGAATAGAAGAGTTCAGCTTGTTTGCTTGTAACATAAGCAAGTTAAGCTTTCTAAGGTTACCTATCTCAGAAGGAATTGGACCAGAAAGAAAGTTATAACTGAAATCAATTTTGACAAGGTTATAAGCTCTAGAGATTGTTGGTGTTATTTGTCCTGAAATCTTGTTCCTCTGAAGGAAAAGCTCAGACAAGTTTCTAGAATTTCCGTTGATCTCGGGAATTGGACCGGTCAGATTGTTGCTGCTCAAATCAATGATTGAAACATGTGGTAAACTCAAGAGTCCTTTTGGAACAGAACCTTCCAAACGGTTATTACTGACACGAAACCTTAACAGAAACATGCAATTTGAATAACTTTCTGGTATAACACCAGAGAAAAAGTTATCCAAAACAAGAAAATATAAGAGCTTACCTCCTTGACAGACATGTTCTGGTAAAGGACCAGACAACTTGTTTTCGGACAAATCAAGAACAACCATTCCTGAGAATTGTCCTAGTTTCGCAGGAACGTGTCCACTTAAGAAATTGTCGTAAAGTGACAACATTCTAAGTGTTTTTGAGTTTTCAATTGATTTTGGAATTTCACCTGTGAGACTGTTATTGTAGAGTTGGAGAACCTGAAGCTTTGGAAGTTTACAAACAGAAGAAGGGATTGTTCCGGTTAACTTGTTTACCGACATATCTAAATCGACAAGTTCTGTTAAATTTCCAAGCTCTTCAGGGATGCTGCCAACAAGGAAGTAGTTATAGTAAAGTTCAAGCTGTTGCAAGTTTTTCAACAATCCAAGTTCTTTTGGAATTTGACCTGTGAGGAAATTTCCACTTAATTCAAGATCAATGAGTGTTGTTATGTTTGATATGGATGGTGGAATTTGACCATGCAACATACATGTTGATAAAACCATGGACTTGAGACTTTTCAATCTTACAAAGCTTTTTGGTAATTCCCAAAGATTGAGTTTACTATTTTCGTTGAAGTTGAGAATTTCAAGATTGGTGAGGTTGAAAACAGACATGGGAAAATCGCCAGTGAAGGAATTGTATGATAAGTCGAGGATTCTGAGATATTTTAAAGACGAGAAATCAGGTAGTGTTCCTGACAGGTGCATCTTGTTCATGTTGAGTTGTTCTAAGTGAGAACAGTTGACTATGCTGTTTGTTGGGAACTTGAATTTTGTATTACCGAGGTTTAGGACACGTAAATTTGGAAGGTAAGAGCAAATATTTGATGGGAAGTTTCCGGAAAGTGATGACCAACCTGAAAAATCAAGACTTATGATGTCTCCTTTGTTGTCGCAGGTGATTCCGGTGAAGTCGCAGATTGGTTTATCCACTTTGCTTACTCCCCAATCAAAAGGGTAGTTTCCTGAGAGAGACTCTTTCATTAGAGAAAAAAACTCAGATTGGTTTGTGCTGATAACATGTGACATGTTGGTCATGGAAATAATAACTATTAGTCCAAAGAAGAAGAATGGTTGATGATGGTTCATTTTGATTTTGAGAGGGAAAAGAGAGAAGAATTTGAAGTGTTGTTTTGTGGTTTGGTAATATTATTATAAGTGTAAGAGATTGCAAAGAAAGAGAAGAGTGAGAGATGTATATAAGATGGAAAGGTTTGAGTGGATGAGTTTGGGAAAAGTAGGTTCTTGTTGTAGTACTATTACTACTGTGAGGGAGGGGTGAGGTGAACATCTTTGCTAAAGAGGCTTTATGTTTATACTCCACTATGTGTAAAGTGGAATAAAGGTGAACTATCCTAAACTCTAATTATATTAGGGTGTAAATAATTGTTATAAGGCTAAGAGAAAAATAATTGTCTTTAACAAAGAAAAAGGAAATAAAAGATTAAGAGTTGTGATAGCTAGGGATACAATAGAAAAAATATCAGAGAGATATAAGAAAGGAGGTGAAAAGATAATAATTAGAGAATGTATATCAGTGAAAGTATATATACTTTATGCTAATATATTCTGCAGAATAAAACTGTATCTGATCTTAATAACCTTATGTTTGATAGAGTTGGATCCTCTCTCGCAGTGCAACGGTGTAATAAAAAAAATATGTGTAAGAAAAAGTGTTACTGCATAGGTATATGCTGTCTTGGTAAAAAAGAAATTGCTTTACCCTTACACTGTGGGAGAGAATCCAAATCCTTGCTTCACTAACCAGGACTATTTGATGTGATGATGCTTTTTGGTGTTCCTGAATGAACCTTTTGTTTTATTTTTTAAGCTGCTTCAGACAAATTAGAACAAGTTTTGCAGATCATTAGTTATATCTGCATGAGCTCTTTGTTTATTTATTCTTATGAGAGTCTATCTTAATTAGTTATATAGTACAGTACTTGGAATTGCTTTAAGTATGGTCCTGAGCCTGACTATAGGAATAGGTTGATATACATGTTTCGGTGAAAACTCTTCCTTAGTTAAGCATAATGTGATATCTTAATCTTTCTTTTTTTTTTAATTTTAAACCTAGGTATCTAACCCAATAACCAACGAATTTGGAGATCAATCCCACCGTTAAAACTAGGGATTTGGTTGATATACCCTATAACATTTTAGAACTAGAAACATCAAATTGATATGTAAATCGTTGAAATAGAAAAAAGTAAAAGAATCCAAACACATCTCACAAAACAAGTAAAAGAAATAGGGCTCATTAAAAAAAAACAGAAAAATAAAAGTAAAATCAATTTGATAAAATATAGAAAAAGTTATCAATCTTTGTCTACTTTACCGTGAGAACACTTTTAGGATAAATGTACTTTTGTATCCAAACACATCTTTGCAACAAAAATCCAAATATGCCTAATGTTTACCTCTCAATTTTCCCTAATCTTGAGAAATAATTGAAGTTCAAAATCAATTGCATCCTAATTAAGATGCATCTCCACCAGGATCACCATTCAATAAAATTAATGGCGAAAAAATATAAAGAAATTAGATATTGGTTGAAATAGTTTGTTGTTATTGGCTTGCACAGTAAATTCCACTTATTTCTTATATTTAATATCTAATTCGTACAGTGAATTCCACTTACATCTCTCTCTGCATATTAAATATTCTCAATATAGAACTTGGATATTTTTTGTAAATGTAGATTAATAATTTCTACCATGCTAGTTGGTATTGCAGTAAAAATAAAAATAAAAACTAAAAAAAAATAAGAGGTGCTACCGAATATAATGAGTGTCTATGATTCTCTCACGTTTCAATTTTATCTTTTTCTGAAATATTCCCTTTCTTTTCTTTTTTGAATTTTACACTAATTAAGAGAGAAATATAAATCCAAATTGGTGGGATATTGTCTTATCAAAAGGGTGGGGACTACTATATTCTATGTTTAATCAAATATATGGAAAGACACGGGACCATGCATGCTCATTCTTGACGTGTACATGTCATAACTAGTGCATCCTTGTTTGTTTTGTTTATAAAGCAACTGCATTATATCATAATGTGTTTTATAAAAGAGAATAAGAACATAAAAGGATTGCTGATATCTATGCTGTAAGGATAAAGATGAACTTAGCCCCCAAATCATTCTTTGGGACCATTATGGTTAACTTCAGATAAAGGTTTTCTGTTTTGTTTCATCACAAAACAAGTAAATGTAAGTAACTTATTAGTTTCCAAACTTAATACCTACAATGTAAGAAAATTTTACAAATACATTAAATTAAATATAATCAAATGTACTTGTGTATGTATTTTAAAAAAATAATTTCACAATGTGGTATAACTATAAAATATGATAAAATGTTTGTAAAAACTATATAGTATATGGATTATTAAACTTATTAAGCTCTATTAGCAAAAATGATATTAATAAATTGCTATTCCGCAAGTAAAACTCAAATGGTTAAAAGTTGGAGGAATATTTGATATGTTGAAATACAAGTTCAATCTGTTAACCCTTCTCGGTACTTATAGTGCGTGTAAGTTTTGCTCCTAAACCCTTTATAAAAAAATTGATATTCGACAATATTAACAAAAACAATTTTGAGAACATTTTAGTATGTTTTTTGAGGTTAGACTACTCACAACAATCAAGAAATTGAAGAGTAAAGTGGGGCCCTAAGTGAAAGCCCAGAGGATCAATGAGCTCATACTAAAATGGTTAGACTTAAGTCACGCCACTGTAGGGTCCTGTTTTTTGAATTTTTTGTGCCACTTTTGTTCTAGGTTAGCTTGTTCCACAAGTAATTTATTTATTCTTCCTTAGATATATAGTGAGATGGTTGACAATGTCGCGGGTGATGATGTTGAACCGAAACCGGCCAAAAATGAAGCTTCCGGCGATGTCAAACCAACTGTTAATGTGAAACCGTTTAAAGTCAAAATTCCATTTCAAGCTCGCATTGGTAAAATTGAAGAACCTAAACGGGTACCTATCAGTGTTGTTTTTGAAGGTCGCGACACCGCCTCATTTTTTACAACAAATGCAAGATGGAGAGAGCGACAAGAGTTACTTGATTGGGTTCGTCGACAAGGGGTAAGGGCCGAATTTACTGTTTGTATGGTTAAATCCGTTATAAAAATGTCGTACTTGACAATGCAATGTGAAAGGAGTGGGATATACAAGCCACCTAAGACGAGGAAGAAACCGAACCTTGAAGGCATCAGTTCAAGGAAATGTAATTGTCTGTTTAGGTTGAAAGGTTTCTTTGATAAGGATACAAATGATTGGTGGCTTGCAATGCTTTGTGGAATGCACAACCATGACTTGGATGAAAAGTTACCAGGACACCTTATTGCAGATAGACTTAGTACGGAGGAGAAGAAAAAAGTTATCGACATAACAAAGAGCTTGACGGTGCCTCAGAATATTCTCACCAATTTGAAGCAAAATAACAAAGAAAGTGTGACAACTATCAAGCAAGTGTAAAATGTGCGAACAAGATGGCGCAAGGGGGAAATAAGTAACATGACGGAGTTGCAATACTTGATTTCGATGTTGGTGGAGCATAAATACGTCTATTACACAAGATGCAATAGTAACGAAACTACTCTTGAAGACATATTTTTTGCTCATCCCGAGTCAATTAAATTGCTCAACACTTTTCCGACCGTTTTGGTCATGGACTCCACTTACAAAACCAACAACTACCGAATGCTGTTGTTTGAGATAGTTGGTTACACCTCTACAAAAATGACGTATTCTGTTGGTTTCGCCTTTCTTCACTTTGAACTAGAGGATAACTTTACTTGGGCACTTACGATGGTGAAAGGTCTTTTGTCCTCAAAAGACAACATGCCCAAGGAGATTGTCACCGACAGGGATGGTGCTTTCATGAATGTCGTTGGCACAGTTTTCCCTGAAACATACACCATGCTTTGTTTTTTCATATTGGAAAGAATGTAAGGGCTAAGTGCATCACGGATTGTAAAGTTCACCCAAAGCCTCCTGAGGGTGCAAAAATTGACAAGAAAGAATTGAAGAAGAACTAGGTGAAGAATAGAGAGGTTGTTGAGAAAGTCGTGATCACTTGGAGAGAGTTGGTCGAATCTCCTACGGAGGAACCATATGCAAGTAATTTATTGAAATTCAAAGAGGTATGCATGCCATTTCCGGAATTCATAACATATGTTGAAACCACAGTTTTGAACCTTAAGGAAAAATTTGTGAGGGCATGGACGAATAAAGTCTTGCATATAGGGTGTAGAACCACCAACATTGTTGAATCGGCTCATGGAGTGTTGAAAAAATATTTGAGGAGTAGCGTGGGTGATTTGGCATTATGTTGGGATGAAATAAACAAGATGTTGGCCGTGCAATTTGGTGAGATACAAGGAAGTTTTGGGAGGAACAAAACGGTCTTGGAACACAAATACAAAAACATCAAGATGATGAGAGAGTTGGAGGGTTATGTATCTAGGCGGGCATTGAAATTTATCTATGATGAATTGAAACGCTTCAAGACATTCACATTTGATAAGGAAGATTGTGGTTGTGTGCAAAAGACATCGTACGAGTTACCTTGTGCGTGAATTATTGCCATGAAGAGCAACCAAAAATTGCCTCTTGTCTTGGATGATATATACCCTCATTGGAAAAGGTTAAGTCTACAAGGAGAAGAGATTGATGATGATTTTTTCATGATGGAAGAGTGGAATGACATTCAAGAACGTCTCAAGACAATCCCTTACAATATGAAACTCTACATCAAAGAAATGATGCGTAAAATAGCATTTCCGAAAACCACAAATTTGTGTCCACCTTCAAGAAAGGCGGTAACCAAGGGAGCACCTAAAAGGAAGAGGACTACACTCAAAGTGTCATCAACGGGTCGAACCCCCTCTAGGTGGGAGACTATTGATTCTCAAAATCCAGATAGTCAACCTTCACAACCAAAGAGGTCACTTCCAAAAAGGAAAGATGCACGCCTTGGCACTTACTCCCACTCACAAGCTTCATCCTCTACTTCAAAACCGTTTTGGAATATCCCATACATTTCACAAATTCCAAATATCATGAGGCCTTTTGTTGAAGAAATTGTGAATGTTAAAGGGGATGGTCATTGTGGATTCCGGGTGGTAGCTAGGCACTTGGGGATGGATGAGGAAGATCATGTATTGGTTTGTCAAGCACTTATTCAAGAGTTGAGAAATCATAAGAGTGACTACATGCCGATATATGACACGGAGGAGCGTTATAACAAAATCTTGAATGGTTTATACCTTCCAAAATGTACAAGTGGTATTGCGCCGATAGATAAGTGGTTGACCACTCCGGATATGGGTCACATTATTGCTTCTTGCTACAAAAGACCCGTTGTTCTATTGACTTTGCCCGAAATGGGTGGTGTATGTGAGACATATTTCCCAATCCGAAGTGCTCTACCACTTAATCCACATTCCAATATCATGTGTCTTTGCTTAATTCCCGACCACTATCTTCATGTTATTTTGAAGGAAGGTTGTCTGTTACCACCGAGTTGTAAGGAGTGGATGAACAACAAGATTGGTGAGGCGGAGAATTGGCATTTTGCGTATTTGGATAGACAAAACGCCTTCAATGAGCTCATGTCCAAGGAGTCAAAGCCGCCAAAGAAACCAACAAATGAGCACAATCCAATTGTTTGTGATAATACTCCCACTCCGGAAAAAAAGGAACAAGAATTTGAAGTCATGGAATACATGGAAGAAGAGGAAAATTTAGGAATGTCACTAGACTTCTTAGATAGGTTATAGGTTATGACATTTTTTCGTCAGTCGGTGTTCATCTTATTTTTTGGTGGTATTACACCCCGACATATTTTTGGGTAGCCGGTTATGTAATTTGGATATTTGTGGCCAATATGTAACTAATATTATATATTATATAAATATATGAAATTTGTCACACAAAAAAAATATATGAAATGAAATATTTTTTTGTTGGCCGGTTATGTCACACTAATTATTGCTCGCATTACTTTGTCTCTAATTATTCAACTATTTATGTCATCTCATATTTGTTTTTCATTATATTTTTGTGAAGTGAAACATGTCTGAAGATGCAGAAGATCCGGTTAAACTTAAAGTTCGTTATGTAGATGTGAAAAATAAGGCTTGATTCACTGTAAACCCCACCGACAAGTTGGACGAGTTGAAGGCAAAACTTGGCGTCTTCTTTATCCAAATTTGTTCAAATCATAGAACAAGTGATGTGATAGTAAATGTGTCAGGCCTGGACTTGGGGGAGGATAAGGAAGAGGACTTCTGGAAGATCGTGTATTATCCACAACTTCTCAAAGATGACAGAGACGTTGATTACATGTTTAGGTTAATGGTTGAAAACAACACTTTGTATCTTTTTGTCCGATCCGTTGAAGTGTAATATTTATTTAAGTGTAATAGTGTAATGTTTTCCGAATTCGTGTCTGTATCGTTGAATTTTAATGAATTTGTGTTTATGTAATTTAACGATGAATTTGGGTAATTTTGACCGTTTATGTGAGATTATGTAATTTTAGAAATTTATGGACAAATTTGTGTAATTTGGATCGTTTACGTGTCATTAAGTGTTTAAGTGATTACGGGTCATTACCGGCGAATTTGTGTAATTTGGACCGTTTGGATCGTTATGTGTGATTATGTGATTGTGAGAAAAACGATGTTTTTGTGTAATTTTGATCAATTATGTTGTATTATCCGATAATCTTGTTAAACTAACGTAATTCGGTTCAATTATGAGCGTGTAAAGATTACGAGTCATTAGTGACACACTTTGCAATTAAAGCATATCAGTACAACATTTAATGTTGTACTAATATATTAGTAGAGCGTGAGTTAACTCGCACATGTGTTAACACTTTGCGTGAGTTAACTCACGTAGTGTTTTGCACATGCGCATCTTAAGTGACGCAGCGTTAGTTAACTAACGCATAGTTTTACACTTGCGTTAGTTAACTAACGCAGGGGTATTTTGGTCAGTTTGGCTGGGTGCGAGCGAAAAGTGTAGAGGGGAGAGCAGAAATCTAGCATGAGTGGGAATCAGTGTATGAGTGCTCAATTGCTCAATGATAGAAATGCAAAGCAACTAGCAAATAAATATGCCCACTCTACAAAAGTAGTGTTGATTTCACGGTGATACTCCCTACATTATAAAGACAAAAGTTAACGTATTTGATTTAAATTTTGATTCAAATATATCTATATTTGTTTTGATTTAATAACTTTCTTTTAAGTGTATTTGTGAAAATTCGGATGTGTCTATTCTTTATAAACTGCTTTAATCATATTTACACTTGTTGAAGGGACCAATAATTTCTTTTGAAGCCACTATATTTTTTCAAGTACAAGAAAAAAATAGTTATATATATATATACACACACACACACATGTAGTACAGATACGATACGGGTACGCGGATACGCGAAATTTTTAAAATTAGAATACGATACAACTAAGATACGTTAACAAAATATTTATACTAAAATTTATATGCATGTAAAATACTTAAAAAAACATTGATTACTCTTCAATAATATAATCATAAAAGTCACAATTTACAAAAAATATACATGTGATCAAAATAAAAAATGTAAAGTTTTCGTATAAATCATATTCTATTTTCATTCATATGTTAGGTTATCTCCTCCCTCTCGTTACTTTCATCCACCAAAAACATAATTTTTAATTGGTTATCAAAAAACAATTATAGTGATTCATATCTTCAATTGAATCATATACCTCTCCATTGAATTTTCACAACACAATCTTATAAGTATATGAGTGTATTTGTCGAGTATTTTATAAGTATCCAATAAAATATATATTTTAAATTAAAATAATAAATTTCGATACTCCGTGGATACGTATCCGAAAGTATCCGCGGAGTATCGGTATCCGATACAGATACGTCTCTATTTTGAAGTATCTGGGCTTCATAGCAAATAAACAACCATTATGGATGTATAATTATCCTCCATCACCTTTGAAAAAAAAAATATGCTCTATCAATATTCCCCTCTGTAACACTGCAGAATGTCTAAAAACATTTCACCATCTTATATGCAAAAAACTAATTAGTGGCCACACCACACACATTCTCATCAGCCAAGTTTTCATGCCGCCGCGTCTCAACACAATATGGTGAAACTTAATATTCTATTCTATTCCACAGTACTATCTTCTTTTTTTTAGCAAGTTCCATATTCCATAAAATGAACCGTAAAGTTTACTTTAAATTTTACTTTGGTATGAAAATACATATGATTTAGTCATTTAAGTTACTTGTTGGGTATTGGCAATATAATCTATTTGAATTGGATAGAATAATAATAATTATTGGAGTGAAGAGGGTCTACTTGTATTTGTAAAAAAAAAGGGTTTACTTGTAATCATGCATATGATTCACAAACACCTTTTTATCTCGATTAAAACTTAAATAAATCTTCAATTTAGTTTCACAAGTATATTAGCACACGTTTGGTTGTGCGATAATCGTTAGAAAACATGACATCGATTAAAAGAAGAGGGAAAAGTCAAATATTCTACTACTAAATATATCAATGTAAACTCGTAGACGGTAATGATCCTATCCTATATATAGTATATAGTCACCAAATACTAAGCAAAAGCAAATGTAAACTCGTAGATGGTGATGATCTTATCCTATATATAGTATATAGTCACCAAATACTAAGCAAAAGCAACAGACCATGCACTAAGTTCACTGCAAAAACAAACACTAACTCTCTCTATTATAAAAAAATAAAAAACTATTATTCAGAGTTATTGAATACTCCCTGCGTCTCTAAATAATAATCGTTTAAGGTTTATGCACGATTATAAGGAAATGATTAATTGTGTTGATTTTGATGGTAAAGTTAGTGTCATTTACTAAAACACCTTTATTAATTGTAGTTAGTGGAGTAGTTAAGTTGAATGAAATTCAATAAATAAGGGTATAACAATGAAAAAAATAATAAATGCTGCATTGGTATTCTAAAGTGACAATTATTTTGAGAAAAATAAAAAATGGTAAAGAGACAATTATTGTGAGACGGAGGGAGTAATTGATGTATTCGGTCTATATTATAGACCATAAATATTAATTATTCAATGAATTTAAAAATTATTTGTTTGCTTATAAAAGTGACAGGAGGAAGTAATTAATCTCTCTATAATTTTACTATAAAGTGTGTTTGGTATTGTTTGTGGTAAGAAAAATTGATTTTAAAAAAATTGTTTATGTAAACTTGATTCTGATTAAAAATAAATTGAAATTAAAGGGATTTATGTTCTGATACATCCGGGGTATCAGTATCGTCTTAGAAACCGTTGGCATAACTGCACTCATCAAGGTTTGATGGTTATTTGCTCTCATATTTTTCGCGAAGGGAATTGTTATGCAGACGGCCTTGCAGCGATGGGACATGAGATTAATGACACTATTTGGTTCAACATTTTACCTCCTTCTTTGTTGGCAGACTTTGTGAGGGACAGACACGGGCTTCCCAATTTCAGATTTCTTTAGCTTTGTCTGTTTCTTTTCT
>Ga0228710_1000218_pt1 | contig 59391 bp, 27 predicted proteins | sample MedpolnodulmetaG_FD_177995 | JGI IMG/M metagenome (GOLD analysis project Ga0228710, IMG submission 177995) | Root nodule microbial communities from Medicago polymorpha collected in Santa Monica, California, United States - pink nodules | ecosystem: Host-associated > Plants > Roots > Nodule... | reverse complement strand
AAACCTGAAACACCTATTCTATCTGGTTTCCCTTTTATTCTCAAATGAAGGAAATCATTGATCAAACCCATTTGTCCAATCTACAAACCTCAATGATCCAAAACAAGAAACAAAGTTCTATTCAACGAAAATATAAACAAGATCTATATCTATCCCGGACTGCATCCTTCAACAAAAATCCCAATATTCACAAGCGAAACATAAACCATTGTTATTCAAGACCAACAAAAGTGACATGGATGATGTAGGCTCATGTAGCTGCCTCAGGTATCATCAACTTGCGAGTGAAAAACAAAACTAGGAAATGTGGTGGTTATATCTCTGCCAGACAAACAGTTCAAGTGAGATCTTAGATGATAGAGATTATCAAACAAAGTTGTTTGTGAGAAATAGAATAAAAGATGTATTGGAGATACCATCCAGGACAAAATCAATCAGAAGGTAATTGTATTGGTGCTAAAAGGCCACCGTTTTAAACAAAATTCCTATAGTTACATGAGGAGTGATGAGAATGAGTGGGGATAAATATGAAGGGAAAAGGAGATATGCATTGAGTTGTAATCATTAAAAAATACAGTTTTGGGTTTTAACAAACATTTGAAATGGAAAAATTTGAAACTTCTGCAGTAAAAAGTGAAGAAAATACCCACACCTTATTCTCCTTATTAATAGTAGAGATTAAATTTTGAAGATTATGGTTCATTTTAACAAACAAATCCTAACATGTTAGAACATAATTTACTCCCTGGTAAGAGAATTTCAAAATCAAATTAGTAATTAGTAACAGGAAGAAACTCACTTCAGATACTGAAGAGTCATATTTTTCAGAAGGGATGGATGCCGCAAGACAAGGTTTCGCCATTCTTCCTTGTCAATCTTCCCATCATGTTTTGTATCAGCTTCATCAAATGTCTGTATTAGCATAAAGAATGTTGATGACAAAACTCCAGAGAAGATTATGATAGCACAAGAATGATATTATATGCCAATGTCGTCATTATCAACTCCATACACATAAAACTATGTCAACCTATGAATTTCACAAGAATAACGCTGGAAAAAGGTTTACTTTAACTAGCCGATAGATTTCGCGGAAGCTTAAGAGTAAATGTGAGAGAAACATCACCTAGAGTACACATAAGAGTTCCACTAATAATTAACTATGATATATGGACAAACATGCATCACAAGGGCAAATACTTGAAATTTGGAAACAATGGAAAATCAATTACAATAAAGAAACTTAAACTACTGAATTTCAAACAATGCAGGAAGCATGTGTAACCTATAGTTTGTTTATATGCTTCCATAAGATTGCTTTTAGAGACTTTCAATAAGAGTGAATTTTTTTTTTAATGAATTTCATACATAGCCAAGTAGCCAGCAAAAAAACTAAAATAACAAATAAAAAGCAGAAAAAGGCAATACAATAACCTAAAACATGATTCAAATGTACCCTAGTCTGATAATGGTCATATAGATTTGGCATGTAATGTAAGTTGTCAAGTAAATGAAGCACCTTGTCAATAATACTTTCGACCACGTCATCGGAAAGATTCATACCAGATTCAGCAAGAGTGGCCACCACCATTTGTTTTACCTACACATAAAAACAAGGATCATCAATGCATATAAATCTAGGTAGTCAATAGTTGTGGATAGATCCGTTATCATGGAAGAGCGGCACAAAGCAGTGATGGACGCTACAGAGCCACTCGGTGTGTCACATATAGTGGTGCGGCCAAAGTGGTGGGTGTTGCGGCACAAAAACGTGGAGCAGGTTGTGTATGATGTGCCACTTTAGAGTCGAACCAAAGGAGAGGAAGGAGAAATAAAAAACGAAAGGACTCTGTCGTGATTTGTGACCAAATCTGGGTTTTACAGCAACCTGAGGGACCATAAAGTATGTGTTTTCCGGGTTGAAGCTTCTATCTCGATTTTTGCAGCTGCACAATTAGCTGCTGGTAGTGTGCGGAAATGTTGTTACAGACCAACGTCACACAACACTCCTGTTAGGTCTACAAGTTTAAGAGAGAAGAAAATGTTTGGGCCCTTAAAGTCCAATCTATAGAAAAATACAACTTAAAAGGCGTCGTAAAAAATGTAGGGCCTTTGAGTACCATAGGCTTTTACTTGTATTACTTTAATATAAAAATATTTGGACATATATTTAATATATACAATAGTCGAATAGCGACCATCCTGCAATGTGGTACACCACTATCCCAATTTTGGGGCCAGCCGCTACTCAATGCTATCTGGAATAGACAACCTAGTATCAAATACATGCTAATACCATAAACACATTGTATCGCAGTATCAGATAGATTTAGAACAAACAAAGAAACAACTACATATTTTGCACTACAGTTCTAAAGAGATTTCAAAATCACTATGAACTTCATCTAGGTTGTTCATAGTTCTGATATCAGTAACATACAAGACCAGTTGTCAAATTTTGTCTTTGAAAAATGTCAGATACCTAAATATTATAATATAGTAATGCTTTTGTTTAATTCCTGAACAGGTTTCTGATATATCAGTAACATACAAGACTGTTGTCAAATTTTGTCTTGGAAAAATGTCAAATACCTAAATATTATAATATAGTAATGCTTTTGTTTAATTCCTGAACAGGTTATCATATATGATTCAAAACTTTTTTTGCTCCCAGTGACCTAGTGTAAACCTTTGCCTTGGCCTTCGATGGAAACGGTAAAATCAAACAATGAAACTGTATATTATTTCATGGATAGTGATGAGCTCAAAGGCTCTACAATGGTGGAATAACAGAAAAGAAAGGATAAATCAGAGTGTGAACACTCCTACCAGAGCTAGGCTCCTAGACCAGAGAGAACATCTCTCCTAACAAACATTCAACAATATTTCTAAATGACCCTTACTCCTCTCTCCTATCCCTTTTATAATTGTTTCCCTCCTAACTGAATTGTGCCACGTCACTACTCTCCACATTCAACATATCAATAGGGCTAAAGCCCAAATCTAGTATCCTATCAGTCTTTAGACAAAGATAAACCAATCAATCTATTAAAACTCATGAGCTAGTATGGTTTTCATCTACGGCCTTGGACTGGACCACAAGCAATTTGAAAATACACTTGCAGTGGTCTTCAGAAAAACAAATTGCGCAAGTGAAAGCTGAATAAAATTCTCAATAGATGAATCAATATTTAGTAGTGATCTAATGTGGTGCGGACAAAACTTCCATATTTATTCAAGTTAATACAAACAAACAAAAATTACCTCCTGTCTTTCAATAAAACCTTGCTGTTTGAGATCATACAATTGGAAAGAAACTGCAAGAAGGAAAAATTGGGAATGCCCAACAAGTTTATGCATTACTACCCATAACAATGCAGTAAGGGAAACAAATAGACGATTAAAAAAACAACATGTATCCTCTACCTAGTACATCCCTTTCCATTGAATATCCAAATAAAAATTGTTGAGTAAATGTTTGTCATTCTTACAATGAATCTTCTCATCAATTGGTGCGTTGGGATGAAAAACAGAAAGAGCAAGTGCAAACTCTTCAAAATCAAGTAACCCATTGTGCTTTGTATCAAACAAGTCAAAAACCTACATAAGTATATAAAATCATAAGGTTAACATGATTTCCATCAATAAGGTGGGAAATGAAAAAAAGAATATAATGTTGAGCATAACAACCCACCCTATATGCAAATAAGCTCTCCTTGTTGTTTGACTTGAACAATGCCAACTGAAATTCTTCCTGTGGTGTAAAATAAGGAAAAGAACATAGATCAAATGACGTCATAATGCTCTAACAAATCAAATGAGAATAGCTGACCTTATTAATTAGTCCATCATCAATGACTGCACTGCTGATCTTCTTGAAAAGTTCATAAAGTGCTTCAATCTCACTTACACTAAACACGGTCTCTCTTGCAAGAAGTTGTGGATTTTGTAAGCCAATAGGTTGATTTAACGAATCAGAATCGCAACAATTTACGAAAGAAGCACACAAATGCTTTATTCCATCTAGGCACTGCACCATTATCTCTTCCTCTTCCAGATGTCAAAACACTCCATACCTGTAATTCCACAAATGCTTCAGATATATTATTATTGAACAAGAATTGGAATCGAGAACACTGACCGTACAATAACAGACATTGATTATTGAAAATATAGTAATAATCAGGATTTAAAATTGGATCTATAGAGATTGATTGATTGACCTTTCATCAGAAAAAAAGAGAGAGAGTAAAAGTAATATTGTGGGACATGTTTGAAAATTGCAATTGCAATTGCAAATTAGGAACAACCAAATAACCCTGCGATTTTGGGATTGCCCTCCCTCCGTATGGTAATGGAATGGAGAATAGCCCCTTGCTTTGCTTAGCACCTCCTCATTCATTGTTTTCTAACTTTTTTACACGTGCCTCTTAACTCTTCATTCATCACTCCATACTTGTCCATTTTAGTTAGACCAAATCATTTTAAATATAATAATTTAGACCAAATAGTATAGATAAATTCATCTCTAAATAAAGAGAAATTGTATTTTTGCACAAAGTTTGGATGAGATGACAAGAATTTTCTTCTCTTTTAGCTTTGAATTTGAATCTAAACAGGTGCAATATTAAAATTTTTGTTACCTATTATAGTTATACATATCTTGTCGGACTAATCATTGTAGTTGCGAATAGAAATACATGATTCCCATAAAAAAAAATCACATCAAAATTCGACATCAATTTAATTAGTTACAACGATTTAAATATTTGGTTAGTTAATTTATGATTAATTTATCTATAACAATGTGTCTGAACTCATTGTTTATATTTTAATTTAGGGAAATGCTAACCGGTGCCTCCGGGGTACTGGTTAAGGATACTAAAAGGGGAAATTATATAGTAATTATTGCATTGAAAACTATGTAATTAATCCATAAATAAGTCAACAAAGTTTCCTTTTATGGTAATAAATTCCTTTTTTTGTATGCTTAACCAGTGCCCCGAGGGCACTGGTTAGCATGACCCATTACTTTATCAATTGAGCTACATACTTGAATATATCACAACTCATTAAAAACTATTAAACAAAGTTAACCACAATTTTAAACATCATTAACCTTAAATTTAGAAGTTCATGTATACAAAGTATATCTATTAACTATCCAAATTGTATTCAAATCTTATTACCATTTGTATATATACTAACGATCCATATTGTATTCAAATCTTATTACCAAATAAAAAGTGTGCTCAAATCTACATTAAATTTATGGGGGTCATGCTAATAAATGCCATAAGACATTGTTTAAGGAAACCTTTAAATGAAATTTTATCTTAAAAATACAAGTCAAACATATATAAAAGTTATAATTACACAATTTTTTATCTAAAAATTGTCACTTTTAATTGTTTAAACAATGTCCTAAGTACCTTTGTAAATATTTTCCTAATTTATTAATCAAAGTTTGTATTCATACACTCTTGAAAACGGAGTCAAATCTACATTAAATTTGTTAACTATAGTTTGTATTCATATCCACTCTTGAAAACTTTGACAAAAAAAATCCACTCATGAAAGTAGTGTTTAATGACGTTCGGAATCTTTATTAATTTTGTTTGGTGGATGAGTGATCGGATGCGACTTATACCCGTCTTATGGTTTTGTTATCACTAGTTTGTTGTTACTCGCGACGCTCCACCTCCTAAATAGAGTAAATATTGCCTCTTCATTAGCTCATGGCTCTATAAATGAATTCCCTTAAAAACTAATAGCAATAAAATTAGATATTTTTAACTAACTAATTTTAAAACTTTTTTTTTTTTGCAAAAGAAAATTTTGCAACATTATACACCACCTTCTTCAATAAACAATATTAACACCACAATAATAAATACTAAATTTTTGACCCGTGCTCTGCACAGGTTTATTGTAAAGGGATTGACATACGAAATTACGAATAATAAAATGCAATATATAACTGGTAACAGTGAAAAAATAACACGTGATAATTCATAGTAGACAAAATAAAACACTTCATAAAATGTATGAAATCTGAAATATTATAAAAGAAAATTTGGTAATCCTATCAATAATTCGGTAAAAGAAATATGAAATTTTTAGTACATTGGTATGTAGTTTCATCACATTGCAAAATACTTCCTCATATACGACGTTAGACGTTACATTAGTATCTTCACCATCATCTTCATCAGTGATCAATTTCTTATTAGTCCTTCTCTGAATGTAACTCTTGAAACAGCAACATACAACTGTCCGTGAGAAAATACAGGCCCTTGATTTTCGTTAATTGTCCTTGTAAATGATACAGTCAAATGATAGGAATGAAATTGGAGCGATGCATCTTTTTAGAAGAAAGTTGTTAGGTTAAAATAAAATGAAAGGGAAAATATTAGGTTAAAATATTGCAGACCTAACAAAATTAATAAATAAGGATTAAATATATTTAGATTATTTTTTCTTATAAAAAGATCATTAATAACCAGCCATCTATGTTCTTCATTTGGCGAAATTGAATCTCTTCACCAACTAGTAACTTACCTCTACGTTCAAGATTTCATCCATTGAAATTATCTTCGCTATAAGAAACTATAAATATTGTTCTATTGAAACAAACAGCAAACGGTTTCGTGGTGTAGTTGGTTATCACGTCAGTCTAACACACTGAAGGTCTCCGGTTCGAACCCGGGCGAAGCCAATTCGGTTTTTTTAACCAACAATCTCGTGGATATCCTAGGCGCGTTATTTGAATTTATTTACCGTCACTTTTCACGCGCTACGAATCTCCACCAATCATTTTCATTCTCCATCACAATTTTGGGAATCGCTTTTCTCCTCCTTCATTCATCATCACTCGCTTCTGAAACCAATCCTCCATATCCCAAAGCTTTTCCCGATTTGAAGGAATCAATTGTGAAATGATTAGGCTTTTCAGCAGACAAGGTAACGGGGTTTGATCCTCGAGAAGCTAAGGTTGGGCATTCAGTAGAATACCAATTCGATGTTGAAATTGATGGTAAGGTTGTTCCATTTAAGCTTCTTGAAGATTCTAATCGTTGGGATTATGTTGACCTTGGGAAATGGTTTCAGCTTGCTGGACCTATGGAGCTTTGGATTCAGGATGCCAAGGATATCAGACTCTCTCTCCCTGTATGTCCTTTTCTCTAATCTTCTCTTAATTGATTTATTATTTTTAATTAAGTTAAGCTATTTAGTTTAATTGCCATTTTGAGAATCAAATTTCTGTTTTTTAATAATGCAGTATGATAGTGTGAGGAAATAATCATGATCATATTATATATGTATTACATTTAAGAGTGAAATCCAATTTGGTCCTTCAAAATTTTCTAACGGACCAATTTAGTTCCTAACATTCAAAGTCGTCCCTAGCAGTTCACATATCTGTTGTAATGAGTAAGGGGAAATTAAATTTGTGTTTCATTTTTGTGGGGGACTAAATTGTCCTCCAAGAAAATTGTGAATGACCAAATTGGGTCTTCACTATTACATTAATTGTATAAATGAAATAGTAATTTGTGAAGATTGAAAAGAAAAAGAAAAAAAAGGATGAAACAGCAATAATATCTTACTTTATGCGACACTTAATTTCATTTCCTAACTATATGATTGGAATTTATTTATGAGAGTAATTTGTTTTTGTGACATGTTGAAGATTGAAGGGTGGGTAGTCAGTCGTGTATAGAGCAATGAAGCATAGACACTCCTCGAATTATGTGTGTCCCAGTGTCAGACACACGTCGTGTCTGACACCGACACATATGATTACACTGAATTATGTGGTTTTCTTAAATTATTAGGGGTGTTGGCGTGTCAGTGTCCGTGTCGTGTCCGGTGTACGTGTCCGTACCCGTGCTTCATAGGTATAGAGTAAGATGGTGTAGTTGAATGTGGATAATTTGAAATTGACTTGATGTTGGTTTGGTATATGCAGCATGATGTGGATGCTGGGGTGTTGAAGAAAGTTGTTTTGGCTGATGGCGCAGTGGTTACTGTTAAAGGTGCAAGATCAGTGAGTCTTCACCATCCCCTTAATTTACCTCTGCCCTTGAACCAAATGCAGAATGGTTTTGCTGCTGGGCTTCTCACCTTGGCTGAGCATCTCTGTTATGCTTCTCGTGGCCAGAGTGCTCCTCTTCTCTCACTCCGCATCGTTGTCCCTACTTCGCTTTAAGCCCCTTCCTCTGCTGCGTCAACCTCTTCCGATAACAGGTTGAAGCTCAAGCGGCTTGCACCTGGTCTTGTGGAGTTATCGTCTCAATCAAAACCCAAAGTCAAATCAAGCGAGATTTCCCTGTCTACCGTTGATCTCCAGGAGGAAGCCCCGACTCTCCTTACTCCAACCCAGTTTACTGCATTGTGGCCTCTTGCCTCCCTTAATGGATCAAATGCAAACTTGTTGGGTTTTGAAAAACTGTTATCTTCTGTGCTGGGCCCTAAGGCTAAGGAAAAAGGTTCCTTTAGGTTGTTGAGGGCAGATGTTTCTGCTCAGACTTTTGTAAAGATAGGCTTTCAAGCTGAGAAGAAGTTGAAGGAAGGAGATGGTATTAGTTTTGAGGGTTTCCCCGAATGGAGGACCAAGCCTGAGACTGTGAGATTGCAATTTGAGGTGCTGGCAAAAGTGGATGGTGATAAAGTCATACCTGAGAGAGTCATGCAAGTGAACCCTGTTGTTGTGGAGGACAGTGTGGCGTTAAGTGTGCTAACTAACAATGGGACCGTGTCAAAAATGCCAATTGTTCAGCCTCCGCCCTTCCCCTTCGCCTTGTAATTAGTGGGAAAGGTTTGATTTTTGTATACTTTACCCAAAGGAATTGTAGAGTGGATTCTTGTTTTGCCTTTGTTGTATAGCACGTCATAGTTAAGATACTTGTAAATAATGCTAAGTAATGAGAAAGTTGTTTTTATTTGCTCATTTGCTTCTGATTCTGATAATTTATAATTTTAATATTTCTCAAAGCTATTCAGAGTAACTATGGTCAAACAATTGTCAACTTAAACATGTAGGATTTGATGTTATCAATCTTTAGTTATAGCTGCAAGAATTCAATTGTCTTTTAGTTTCTGCATAAGATTGTGTTTCTTTTCAGCAAGTAGTTGAGTTCAAATGGTTTCAATTATGTAGAATAGGAAGGTAACCACGGTTTGGTTGAATGCTTGCAACAAAATACTCCCTCTCAACATCAAGGGTTGCAACACCAAGTAGTCGCTTTAAAGCAATTGCAACAATGAATTTCATTGGATTTTCTAATCAAGTTGGTAACTGCATTTGGAGCAGCAATTGCCAACCCCTTAACAAAAGGTCTTCCCACTTAATTTAATTAGTGTCCCATCGTCCCCAGTCATTTCAGGCATACTAGCCTCATCGGCGGGTACATTACAAGTTCCATCATCAATTTCTGATATCAATGACTCCTAGCCACTTAAAAAGTTAAATTAGTGGCCAATTTTACAGAATAATATTGCCAAGGAGTTGGACCTGTTATCATGCACAATACTTAATATGATCAGCTAATAAAACTGTTGGCTGATATGATAAAGAATTACTGCTCTTCTCCTTCTCTTCAATTTTTACCTGCAAACATCCTCTTTGATCTCAAAAACACTGACTCACATGTTTCAATCTTTGGATCTATGCCTATTTATACCATGCACGACCTTTGGATTCCATAGGGGGATTTGTGACCGACTCTTGCATGGAGCAGTTTATTTAGATAGGAGATTTGAGACCGACTCCTGCTTGGAGCAATTTATTTAGGATGCCAAAGAGTTGTTATTGGGTGAATTAGAATAAAGTTTCTCAACTCTTCTATTTTGTAGGCTGCTAATACCAAAGGCGCCTCCTACACCTGTCAATCTATTTTCATTACTCGCATAGGCTGTGGTAATATCTCCTTTTGATATGAAAGATTACTTCACAAAGGTAGATTATATGATGTGATAGACTTCCTTTTGTTCATATTCAAGATACCCAACTTCAAATTAATAACATTTTTTATTCATATGTTTGGCATTTTGATGATCTAGATACTAGACTTGTGATGTAAAGTATTTTCATCAATGATACCTTCAATGACATTTTGGTTTGGGAGCATGCTACCATGTATGATTTTAAATTGTGATTGCGGTTGCGGGGTTGTGGACCGCACTTTAGTCGGAGTCTCCCCAAAAAATATGAAATTACCTATGCAATTGATATGTCCTCTAGCAATGCATATTGTCTATCTTTTTTCCTCTCAAACATGAACAATGTAAAAAAAAATTAATTCAAAATAAAAAATCCCTAGATACAACTTCACAGGAGAGACAGTACAGGGATTATTTAGTTATTATATTTGTGATAAGGTAAAAAAATAAGAATTGAAGCTACAAACTGCATATAAGGGAGGTTTGAACTGTGATTTTCTTTGAATTCTTCAAAGATTAATAATCATTTATCTCTATCTGCCCTTTTCATGCTATGTTCTGATTTACTTCTTGCCCTTCTTATGATTTTTTTAGGATCAACAACTTCCAACTTGTAGCTCGAACTACTTTCATCTTTGACTCCTCTCACCCTTTCTGACTCTGTCTCTTCAATGTCTCTTCCTCTTATTGCCATCTTTTTTTCCAAGTCTAATGCTAAATTTGCATCCAATCTTTTATGTCTGTGGTGATCCTTTTCTCTACTTTCAAGAATTTGAGTGGTTCTTGTGACATCTCCATTAAACTCTTGTCGTAAAGATTGTTTGCTTTGGCTATCTTTTGTAGTTGTTCTTTGTTTTGCTCCTAGAATTATCTCATGTTGTTTTAGCAGTTTGTGACTGGTGTTTGCCATAGACCCTTTCTCCTGTTCAAAGTAGAGAAGCTGCACTACAGTTCTTAATGGCAGAAGCTCGTTTTTGACGGCATGGCCACGTACTTCTGGTGTCAGTTTTTGGCAGTCTAGAATCCCACACAGTCTCTTCTTATCTGCCTTACTCAGATCAGGATGCACCTGTTTATGCATTCAACTTTAATCACATCATTCCAATAATCAAAGTTTTCCACTTAATTGCCTATATTGATTCTGGTGTTGTTCTGATAAAAATCTTAATTAAGTGTTTATGTAAAAGATATTTCTATAACAAAAGGTAAAAAAAGTAAAACTGTTTTCTCATAAATTATTAGCTATTTTCATAAGTTATCCGGGAGAGCTTATGGAAATAAGTTTAATACAACTTATGAATATGTTATAAGTTGTTGTTTCCGTAAGTTTTCTCGAATAGTCTCACAAGTGTTTATGCAAGTTGATAAACTCGAATAAGTCAATCCAAACAAGTGTTCAGTTTCATTTAGGGTGTGTTTGGTTTGCTAAAAAACATGGGACTGGACTGGCCAAATTATAGGATTATGGGTTGATATGTTATCTGCACAAAGTCTATACTATTAGAGTCTCAAGGTCTTAAGAATATGTTGAAGTGTCCAGCATTCAAGCAAGAGACTGAGAGAATTAAACAAACTGTTTTCAGTATCACTGTTTCCTACGCAAATCTTTGACAACAGGAAACAAAATCAAATTAGAAGTAATTTTGTAATTGAAAGTAAATAAAGGGAAAAAAAACTTATTTTTTTCAAACCAATCTGACTCTAGTTGAAGGAAAAATCATAAAAGGTATGGTATCAGTACTCCACCTTAAGATAGATGTCAATTGCCTTGTATAGATCATTGTGGTCTACTCGTGCAATGCTCGGCACGGTTTCAGCAAGAGAAACAAACTTTGAAACTTGCATATTATCATCTCTAGCAACCACTTGAAGATAGGAATCTATGAGTTTGCCTACATTTCTGATTGATCTCAAAAAGTAGCTGTTATCGACAGCACCAGGGGACATTCTTTTCCAAAGCTTCAAGAAAGTTTCCAACACTGCCAGAACTAACTCTATATCATAATAATTCTGGTCTGAAGAGGATTTTGATGGATAAAGAAGGTCACTCACTGTTGCCTCCTCAAACTGTAAGCTTGCTCTCCTTATTAGTTCTGTCTTTATCACTGATGAGGCATTCAAATGAATTGAAATGCTGAGAAGTCTAAACAAGAAGCCAACTGAAACAGACCCTCTGTCTGCAGGAATCATGCTTACAATTGTTTCAATAATTTTTCTGTTTTTCAGCTTAGATTCTTCTGTTTGAGATGCTGAACTGCCTGAGCTTTTATTAAGCTTCGTGATTCCCGGTAGCCACCGGCATGCATAGACATGCAAAGCTTCACCAATAAGCTGTGGTGGAAGCACGTACGTTGATCGAATAGCCATTATTATGCACCTGAAAAGATCTATGTCAAGATCAGAAACATCCTCAGTCCACCAATCCTTTGGGACAGAATGGTGCTGTTTTTTTGTGTAACCGGGTCTGGTGTAGGTGAAGGACCATTTCACCTGCACAGAATCATCATTTATAAGTAACAAAAAGAAAGAAAAAACATTGATACACAGAAATTTGAAGAAGTTAGAGTTTGTTTCTGACCTGTTGCGAGGGTGTGAGAATTTTCTCAATGATTGAATCAATGCACTTTCTGACAATACCAAGATTCTCAGACCACTCTGGTAATGTAGCAGTAGTTTGAAGGGTTGCAATAGGATCCTTCCAACTTTCAAGAATGCATGAATTGAAGAAAGACTCAAGCTTTCCTACAAAGTTTCCCTTCTCAATAGAGTCATTCATTCTAAGGAACTTGGCAGCACAGAATGCAGATACAAAGTTATGAGCACTAATGTTGATTGAAATTCCATAACAAAACTTAGCACAGAGTTCAAAAGCATCTTCTCCTCCAGGTATATCATGAAGCTCCACAGTAAAACTCTCCGAATCACTAGAATCATAGCAAAGCCTTTGTAGGAGTCCACATTTTGGAAGAAGGGCAAACTGCAGATAAAAAAAACATAATTATATATATGAACTAAAATAAAAATATTTTGGTATATAACCACTTGAGTTCTAAGTCCTTAATACCTTGTGTAGAAGATAAGTAACATCGTTGATTTGTATTACAAGGTCTGAGGGTATCTCTGATGTCAATGTCCTGCATTTATAAGAATACATGTTTGTTTGTGAAAGGATTGTACAGTGATTGTTAATGAAATAAACGCTGCTGTGAATATAACCTGGTAGCTTGTTCAGTGTAGAAAGTATCTGGCCTTGTCCCAAGTTTCATGAACTTCATTTTTGTTTGTTGTTTTTTTACACCAAACAGACAAAAAAAAAACTCGACTTCAGTGCCTGTAAATTCAGAAGGCTGTTCCTTAGATTAAACCACCAAAGATTCCATAAAGTCAAGGTTAATGGAAAAAGTGAATCCAAAGGGTTATCTAGTAGGCCATGAGATTGATGAACATAATTAGAATTTGCTGAATAATGTATCATGAAACGCAATAACATGGGAACATAAACTTATTAGATATTTTTTTTCCATCATAACAAGAAAAAAAGAAATCTGCAAGAAGAGTGACTTTCACACCTGAAGTTGGATTTATTTTGCAATAGTCAACCTCATTGATTTGTATATAAATATGAAAGCTCTTCAATTCATAGAAGATGATGTCGTCACTTCATCAATGGACCAAAGAAAAAAACAAGAAATTCCAGTTTATGCCATCATTCCCAGATGACAGCACTGCTTAGAGAACTTTGCTAGATGTCACACACTGCACACTTGTCTCTACTCTCTAGTAGTAGTACCTTTGGAAGTAACATCAGGCTTCAAAAAAAAAATCTGCCTCATGTGTCTGTTCCTGATGAAATATGTAACAACAATGTGAATTGAAATAAGTGTTGGGAGACAAACTTACGTTACTAATAAAACATATTGAATGTTGTGTCTCCTTTTTTTCAAAAAAGAAAAAACATGGAAAAAAGGGAGCTGAGGATAACAGGAAAGTGGTAATAATTGAGTTAAAATGTTGACCCTAGTTATAAAATCCTTCCAGAAACTTTATCTCTAGCCTGTAAAATTTTCTAGTTGATTTTTTTTTGTATAAACAAATGTTAGCATATTAGTTTTTATGTTAGTTTTTAAAAAATAGGTCGTAATTTCTTATCATTGTTTCTCTGTCCGCCTCAAACATAATTGCTTTCATAGAAGGACACATGTGTGTTTCATCCAAAAAAGAATACACACACAACTCCTCCTAATTTAATAATAATAAATGAGGAAAGAAGCAGGACCATAGCAGAAAATGCATTGTGCATGCATAAACATACATGATTACTTTCACTGATGGGTGGTAAAGGAATAAGCATGTTGGGAGTTTGGAATTAACTAATATAATAGGCAGGCCAATCATTATAGAATTTTCAGTGTACATAACTGTATATGTACATCCAAAACGAGAATGTACTCTACTAATACACTCAGCAATTACTTTATAAGATACACACCTCTAATTCCATAGATATTATAAGGATACACTACACTAGTATGTTTCAGACAATGATTCTGAAAATCCGAGAGAAAGCAATTAAAAACTACTAGTAGTGTGTTACCAAACAGAAAGCAAATATTATTGATAATGTTTTTGTGAGGCTACTTTGTTAAGTCACTTTCATTGTGGAGTGGTATGTCTCTAAAGAATTTGATACATAAACTAGTGTATGCTTTTTCTTTCTTTTTTTTCAGTTGAAACTTGGATGGTCCACTGCTATGGTCCTTTCAATTATTTCTCTTCCTCCCCATTAAGTATATAGGAATCAAGAATTGGAACCCAACTTTTTAACTTTGTTTATCTTTTCTTCTCAATTTAATTCATCAAGAATTAGTGTAACATTACATCATTAATTACTTCATAAAACCATCCTATCTTCATGGTTTGTTTGAGGTTTGCTTCAAATCATATAGAAATAAAAAATAATAATAATATAAGAGAAACAAATAGCTGAAGAAGAAAATGCACTAAATGATTATTTTAATTTATTGAGGAAATGATGTTAGTGATAGGCCATGCTCACTGTTCATTCATTTGTTGTTGAAATCTGACATGGAGTATGGTCTGTCCTTTCAGAGACAGATATTGGTAAAGCAAAAACCAGTGTTTGTGGCAAGACACTCATCAATTTCAACTACAAGCCTTTCATGTTTCTCTACCAAATAGATTGCATCTGAGTCACCTTTTTCTTAGATCCAAGATGTAACTCTCACATGAAAATTCATAAAAAGTGTAAGGTAATAAGTCAGCCACGATTACGTTACGCTGCAAACTTTTATATTGCGGCAAAATACATGAAAATGCAACCGGAGTTACATCTTCCCTCAATTGCAGTTGCGGACCACAATATACAATCATGAGCTAGCTTTCTCTCTACTGAATCAGTGACATTCTGCAAGATATTCATTTTAGCCTATTATGTGGATATTTGCTTCTGAAATTTTCAGGCACTCTTCCTTTTACCCTCCAACAAAAAGTTTTTTTTTTTTTTTTTCATTTTATTTTTGTCCCTTTACTTTTGGAATTTTTTAAGCAGAACCTACCTTTTTCTTCAATTTTCCTTATCCTCTGACAAAAGTGATATTCATCTTTATAGCAAAAGAAAAATAAGCTTTAAGCTTTAAATTTATTGATTAATAGGGTTGAGGAGTGGGAAGTCAAAAAAGGAAGGCTATAATTAACTTACCACCCCATGTTTATCTCTCTATAATATACTATTAACAAAATAAAGCACTTGATACTAAAGTAACAAAATGGAAACGTCTCAAGAATTTTAGAGAGTTCAGCAAGAAGACAAGAGAAGAGAACAACATACCTGTGTAACTATATAATATTGGTGCTACTCATTGAAGTATCTTTAGAATTGAAAAAGGTGCATAGTTTTTAAGTATCTGTAAAACAAATTGAAGAAATTAGATGAAACAGGTAGCATCAGTATTTGAATTGAAGCTAGAGACATATATAGTAATTAGTTGGTAATAGTACCAACATATCATATGAGTGCTTTTGTAGTTTTATGCAAATAATCCTCACAGACTGAGAAAGAGAGAGGAGAATAAGCTGTATCTGTAACTTGTGTTAGAAACACAGAAAGAGAGAGAGAAATAAAGAGAAACTAATTAAAGAGAAGTGAGTATATGAATCACAATGTTTGGTAATTAATCAAGTGTTAGGGAGAAGAGAGAGAGTGAGTGGTTCGTTGGGATTAGTCAACATAGTAATGTATCAAAAGCATGCCATCATAATTAAACTAAACTCATTGATCAATATTTGTAGATATATTAGAGGAGTAAAAAAGAGGTTGAAAATTGGTGGTGTATGATTAAATAAGAAAAAGCATGGAGTGAAAGAAGGTTGCATGGGACCAAGTCTATTCATAGATAAAAGATCCTGTGTCCACCCCTCATCATGCTACTCCCCACTCTACCTCATTCTTCTTCTTCTATTAGTCATGTTTTGAACTTCCTTATGTGCATGTCGGCTACGTGTCTTTCTCTGTGCCGTTGATTATATCACCTTAACGGATGAGATCGTGGTTTTAAATTGTAGTTGCGGTCGTAGTTATGTTGCAAACTTTTATTATGAGAAAATGCAGTTGACATGGTTGAAATAGCCAAGATATTAGCGATTGTAGAGTGCAATTTAAAACCTTGAGGAGATCACACTCTAAATTCATGCGTGTGGGTTTGTTGTCTTCTATTCTCTTCTTTGCGTTCCTGTTCATTCAGACACTCGTGCGTCAATCGTTTAGCTCACCTTGTTTTTTCCTAATTGGGACCCATATAGATAGATGATATTCTGTGTCATGGACAAACAACCCCACCACCAATCCCTTAATTTGCCTAAAACAAGATGTCCTAACTACTCCATCAATTAATAGGTTTCTATTATAGAGTAAGCACCTACAATACAAAGACAAAAACAACGGGTTTGGTTTTAATTTGGTGTCAATCAATTTTAAACAGCTACTACCTAGAAGCAAATTTACATAACATACATGTCTATAGGTGAAAGTGTTGAGTCTAATTACTCAAGTCAAATCCTAAGATAATATTGTACTATATTCAAATTCCATAACCCACCTACTATTAGATTAGAGTGGTGATACATGCACACCTATAGGTGGCATACACACTTAAACCTCCACATAAACATGTGACATGTGGCCTAGACTCCACAAACACTTTGTCTCTCTTCCCTTTCATCCATCTCTCTCCTCTCAAATATGTGGGGGTGTATGGGTGATATGAAAATATGAGTGGTCTACCAATCATTTTCCATTAGATTATAATTATCGGACATGTTAGAATTTAGTATCTACTTTTGAAGGGGTATGTCGTATTTAATGAGATGGATTAAAAATATGTTAATAAATGGAGGTAATCCTCGTTTTATAAATCGTTTTTGAAAATTGGGGACTATCCATGATTTATAAACATATTTTTAAGTCTTATCTCATCAAATGTGAAACTTGTAACCGACAACAATTTTTTTCCAATGAGTCATATCTAGCCATGAGCATTGTTGTGAATTCGAACAAAGTCACGTTAATACTTGATGTGTGGAGCAAATTGATGGCAACCCAAAACCAAATGGAACATAATAATAAAGACGAACAAAATAAAGAGCAATATCAAGGAGAAATAAGTAGAAAAAAAACACGTCTCATAAGCCCTAGCTCAACTTGCAAAAATGCCGAAATTGTTAGGCCGGACATTATGATCGGGGTTCAAACCCCGATACCTCTACTTTGTGTGTGTGAGTTTATGATGGCTTTGTCATCTCGTCTATCTACCCAAAAAAAATAGAAGAAAAACATACGATGTTATTTACTTAGTTCAGTTCAATAATGACCTACTTTTGGGAAGGGCTGTTCTCTCGGTTTCACTAATCAAGAGATAATTTTTCTCAAAGATTCCAAAAGAAAGTACAAGAATCACTCTTCAAATCTCTTTTCGTGACCAAGAAACTCACTGATTTCACACTCAAGGTTTTTGACCGGTGTTGCCAAAGCCTAGAATCTAGCCCAAAAGCCCTCTTTTGTTCTCTCTAGATTTGCTTTTTTCCACTCTTAAAACTGTGTTGAAACTACATTTTTATAAAGGCTTAATTGCGATTTTGGCCCCCTATGTTTCAAGAAGTTGCGATTTTGGCCCCCTAACTAATTAAAATACAAAACAGCCCCCTATATATTGGATCTTTGGCAGTTTTGGCCCCCTAAACCAATTTTGAGTCGTCAACGCTGATGTGGCACTTCAAAGCAATGCACACGTGGCGGATTTGAAGTGCCACGTCAGCGTTGACAGAGTCAAAATTGGTCTAGGGGGCCAAAACTGCCAAAGATCCAATACATAGGGGGCTGTTTTGTATTTTAATTAGTTAGGGGGCCAAAATCGCAACTTCTTCAAACATAGGGGACCAAAAGTGCAATTAAGCCTTTTATAAATATATCCACGCATTCGCGCCTAGCGTAAAACAACAGCTTTGCAACATGCCTCGATCAAGTCTCCTGCACTTGGACGCAAAATCCCGTGTTTGGACGTAGAATAGCATTTAAAAAAACAGATTTTAAGGCACTTTTCAACAATCATCATTATCAATTTCATTTGAGTTTTCTACTTTGTTACTATTATTGTGAAGTATATCATCCCGAATAACATATGAAAGGGAGAAAAACCCCAACATGTTCCCTTATACGAAGAGAGTCAGGTTAGGACAGTTCAATGCCAATGCATTTGTTTATTGTGTACAAAGCACGTTAATTGATGTGCTTTTTACTTAGAATTATTAGGTCATGCTGCGCTATGGATATGCATTTAGTATTTATTTATTTATTTAAAGGGGATGAAAGAAACTGTCCAACTTTTGATGTAATACTCAATCGAATAGATGCCATAATTCCCCCACTTTATTCATAGTTAGATATCTTAATTTGTGCCCAAGAAGATCTTCCTTCCCGCAGGTTTTGAGTTTGTTGATGACTTGAGAATGAGAAGCTTTGAACTTTTTACGACAAGTGATGCAGTAGTTAAGATATTTTATTGAGTAAACCATTAAATTAATTTATGATTTTGCAGGACACTCTCAAATATATCATTAAAAATATGAATCTCTTATTCTTAAAAGTTGTTAGGTCTATTTACACCTAAACCTAATTTTTTCCTCTGATTATCCTTATTTATTAATTTTGTTAGGTTAACATAATATTTTTCCGCTCATTTGCGGTATTAGATTAACAATAATTTAACCTAACAAATTCCATCTAAAAAAAAAAACATCGCACCAATTTCATTCCTATCTTCTTGTCTTTTTTTTTATCATCTTGCCTTTTTTTGACAATATTTTGTACACAATACTAGAAAAATTCATCGCACTAATTTCTTGCATTATTTTTTTTGACAATATTTTGTACACTTTTTTTTTAACCAATTTCATGCCTTCTTTTTTTGACAATATTTTGTACACTTTTTTTTAAGAAAATATTTTGTACACTTATTTAATACTAAAAAAATGCATCGCATCAATTTTATGCCTTTTTTTTACAATATTTTGTACACTTTTTATTTGAAGGAAATATTTTGTACATCCTTATTTATTAATTTTATTAGGTCTGCAGCAACTTAAATTTCCCTCTAAAAATGCTGCATTAGGTTAGCAACAATTTAACCTGACAAATTCCATCTAAAATGCAGCGGTCCTTATTTATTAATTTTATTAGGTCTGCAGCAACTTAACCTAATAATTTCTCTCTAAAAATGCTGCATTAGGTTAGCAGCAATTTAACCTAACAAATTTCATCTAAAATGCATTATTTATTAATGTTGTTAGGTCTTCGGCGATTTAACCTAATATTTTCCCGCTCATTTGCTGTATTAGGTTAGCAATAATTTAACCTAACAAATTCCAACTAAAAAAAGCATCGCACCAATTTCATTCCTATATTGCCTTTTTTTTGCTATCCTCTTGCCTTTTTTTTTGACAATATTTTGTACACAATACTAGAAAAATTCATCGCACTAATTTCTTACATTTTTTTTTCGACAATATTTTGTACACTTTTTTTTTTTTAACCAATTTCATGCCTTCTTTTTTTGACAATATTTTGTACACTTTTTTTTTAAAGAAAATATATTGTACACTTATTTAATACTAAAAAATGCATCGCACCAATTTTATGCCACTTTTTTTTACAATATTTTGTACACTTTTTTTTTTGAAGGAAATATTTTGTACATCCTTATTTATTAATTTTATTAGGTCTGTAGCAACTTAACCTAATAATTTCCCTCTAAAAATGCTGCATTAGGTTAGCAGCAATTTAACCTAACAAATTCCACCTGAAATGCAACAGTTCTTATTTATTAATTTTATTAGGTCTGCAGCAACTTAACCTAATAATTTTCCTCTAAAAATGGTGCATTAGGTTAGCAGCAATTTAACCTAACAAATTCCATCTAAAATGCGGCAGGTCTGCAGCAACTTAACCTAATAATTTCCCTTAAAATGCTGCATTAGGTTAGCAACAATTTAACTTAACAAATACCATCTAAAATGCAGCGCACCAATTTAACCTAACAAATTTTCTATAAAATGCAACAACCCTTAATATTTCTCCTCACTGATGAGCTTTTCATTCTTATCATGTTGTGTCATCATATGTATATATCTATTGCTTCTGTAGACTTTTTTTTTTGACAAGTTGTTGTACACTTATTTAATACGTTTACAAATATACTATCCTAATTTCCATGCAAACTCAGCTACCCTAATTTCCATGCAAACTCGGCTATATATAGCAAACCCTAAACCGTGTGATGAAACTACATGTCAATGTACTAAAATTTTCATATTTCTTTTACCGAATTATTGATATGATTACCGAATTTTCTTTTATAATATTTTCATATTTTATACATTTTATGAAATGTTTTATTTTGTCTACTATAAATTATCATCTGTTCTTTTTTTTCACCGTTACGAATTATATATTGCATTTTATTATTTGTATGTCAATCCCTTAAACCCGTGCGTCACACGGGTCAACAATCTAGTACTGCATTAATTACTAAGCACATCAACCCTAAAAAAATTTCCTCCCACTTTGTTCTCAATTTGAATTTCAATTTTTTTTATCCCAACTAAACTAATTAGTTCTGAAGCATTTACTGAGGGTTTGTTGCTTACCATGTTATATTGTTCAAATTCTCCCTTCAATTTCCACGCGTGTTTCCTATGAGATTTTGCATACACCAAGGTAATTTTATTACTTTGTTTGCCACTTTATCCAAAAATTTAGTTGACTCTTACAAAATTATCTATCGAAAAAATAGTGGGGTTTGGTAATGTTTATTGAGATGATAAACTTGAAAAAAAATCTTGTCACTCATCCAAATTTTATAATTATCAATTTGAATTTTTTTTATTACGTGATTATTACTCTTCTCTATATTTGTTACCAATTCCCAACTCTTTCTATCCTATGCTTTGTGAATTACATTGAGCCACTTTCTTACATTGTATCTTTGCCTTTTTTTATATACTTCTTTGAGATATTAATTTCTATTTTTTGGTTTTAAAAGCTTTATTGACTTTCTCTGAATATTAGAGATTATTTAGTGAAACTAATGAACTACATTTTATTATCTTATTGTTTCATATTTATCATAACTGTAATTTTAGTTGAACCCAGCTGGAGATGGTCATTCTCCACGGTTTTTGTCATTATGCCACACAAATTTTGGTTGAATTAATTTCGCTTTTAAAATATATATTCACGACATTAATCTTTCATTAATTACATCTTATCAACAAACCTCTAAAACCGCCCCCACTTCTAGGGGTGTAACGGTTCGGTTTGGACTGGTTTTCAGTCAAAAAAATGTCTGAACCGATGAAACCTTAATCCGTTTGGATTGGTTCGGTTTTCACTGTTTTTCAAAAAAGAAACCGAACCAAACTAATCGGTTTGGATTGGTTCGGTAGATCGGTTTGTTTAAAAATACAATTAAAAAAATTCATATTCTCACAAAATATTTCATAGAACTTTGTATAATTGTATTTCATATTTTTTTTCTTCGTGTTCTCTATTTTTCAAACAACTTTTTATAACTAACCTTACTCAATATTTCATACATATGATCCAAGATCCATTCATCCATCATTCTTCAAAAAACAACATTGGTTTTGTCTGTGAGTAGGATAATATTAGTAAAATATGGAGTGGGGTTATCATCGGATTGGTTCATCGGTTTCACGGATCTTGAAATGAAAAACCATGAACCAAACCAAACTAGATCGATTTCGATTGGTTCGGATCAGTTTCAAACCAAACCAAACAAGGTCGGATATTTTTTCGGTTTATTTGGTTTTATCCAAACAACTTACACCTCTTATCCCAACTTTTCCGCTTCCCATAAACTTTAATTTTCTCTTACGCTTATAATTTTTTGTTCTTAAATATTGATTCAAACAATTATTTCTACGAGTTGAAATTAAATCATTAAATAGTTATTCCAGCTCATAAGACCCGTGCGGCGCACGGGTTTTCAATCTAGTATTTTTAAAAGGTCATTAACTCTATTAAGCATCAAATTGCTCCATTTTTTTTAAGGAGCCCTGTATTTAATATCAACTAGATTTTTGTATTTACTGTCGATTTTCCTTAAGAAAAGATAATAACTTACTGTCGATTTAGTCTTTATATTTAATCACTCACCCTAAATTTAAACGTACTTTCAAAAAGATTGATATGAGTAAAATTTAACAGAGTTAAAGTTCTTTTAGAAATATTAATTTATTGATAGTGCTCTACAAAATCATGAACAAATTTAGTGGTTCAGAGTATGTATCATTCCATACTTCCTCCCTCCTTCAGAATATATGTTTTCTCTTTTATTTTATTTTTATTTCAAATTAATAATTATCGTTCTAGAATATCAATTTCAGATTACCTACAAGATTGAGTTTATAGCGGAAGTGATTAAACTCTCGAACACTATAAACAAGTTTGAAACTCGATTATGAGATGTGATGTGACGATATTTAGTATTCTATGGTGCCTCAAATAGAATTATCCCAATATAGAGAGAGAATCTATATTTAAGTTTCCTGGTACGAGGAATTTTAATGAAGAAACAAAATTTAAATTCAAGGTTGCTAAGTGACTCATGGTCATGTAAAGAAGGTACTACTGGTATGTAAGTAGGGCAAAAGAAATGACTCGCTACCATTTTCTCCAGCTAATTTAAAAGGTAACGAGTTATTACATCTTATCTACTTTTTCATGCTAATAAACGCCCTCTTACCTACCCATACACTTTTTGTTGTTACACATGCTGTAAATTTTCAACCACAACATTATATAGTGGGTAAAAATCAACCAAAAAGAGGTTGTTTTTTACACGTAAATTGTTAGTAGCTTTAATTTTTTTGACTGCAATTATTGGTTTTGATTAAGATGCAGATATTGATGTGTTTAATCGTAGACGGGGGAATTTTCTTATAAAAGTGGTTAATTAGTTATGATTATGTCTGGCTTAGTGAAGTGGGAGTTGAAAACTTGACATCTAAGAAAGCAGCAGGTATGAATCATGCTCACGTGTCGCTTTTGAGAAATTTTTCGTGAAATTATAATAAAGCATGAAACATAAATTGGTGTAGACATAATGAATAATGCCAAAGACATGCGAGTATATATATGTAATGAATCTAGTACTTGGTAATAAGTATGGCTTGGAAAGGCTTTCTTCAAAATGGCCATAGTCAATTCACACTTCATCATTATGGACCTACAATTAGAGAGCAAAGGGTCATCCCATTCCATATTTGAGCAGTCAAGTTGAGTTAGTGTCCCAAAATGTTCTCCACATTTTGGTTTTTGGTTCTATTTGTTTGACTAATGTGCTTCATTGAATGTAATGGTCCTATTTGGTTCCTTTGTCTAAGAATCTTATTGCAAATCCTGCGTTTACAATTTTGTCAGATATTGTTTATCATTTTATGGACAAAACTGATACTTATTCCATCTCTCATCTTTTCTTTCTTCTTTTATATTCCATCTTTTTGAATTTTTTAAGATGCTTAAACAATATCCTAAAAACATTCGTTAGCACTTTTCTTTAAAGATTTGTGTACATATTTTATTTCATTCATCTATGATCTTTGATCTTTAAGGTTCAGAGACACCTATTAAGAAATAATAAATTTAGATATTTTACCCTTAATTCATTTTATAAAGGTAAATTCATTGATCCATGCTTTTGATTTTTTTAAGAGTATAAAGAAAAAAAACATGATTAATTTGTATATTAGTTTTCTAAAATAAACAAAGTCTTGCGGCAAAAATAAAAAACTTGAAAGACCACATATTAAAATCATAGAGTCCTGTTAAAAAAAACGATAGAGAGAAAGAAATATATTACTTACACTCTTAAATACTTTTTTCGGCTCGATTTATAAAATATTTTGGTCAACAAAAATTGATGTGTCTGATTCAAAATTTGGATCAAATACATTTACTTTTACTGACCTAAATTTCTCTTATAGATAGAACCGGCTAAAGTATAAGAATCTCTTAAAATATCTAAAATATATTATATTTTTAATAGTATTTACTAAATACTTGACTATAAATATCAATGTAGTCTTTAAATATATTAAAATATCAGAACATTATTGGATGCGTCTTTCCTAAGTTAGTATAATTTGATTTTTAAATGTGTCTTTACTTAGTTAGTTTGGTTCTAAAATGTATATTTCATTTGTTAGTTTAATCCATAAAATTAATAACAAAAGATACAATAAAAGATATTTTATTCTTTTCAATTTCGATATATTCAAAGACTATAATTACACTTATCAAAATGACAATTTACTCAAAATAGTTATTTATATAGATGAGGATCAGCACATTTTCTGAAAGCAATTTGACTCGACGGTTAATAATATATTTTAATAATTCAACTATTAAATATTTTCATATTGTCTTTCTATCGCATAATCAACAACAACACAACTTTATTCTACTAACATGATCGGTTATATAGATCAAATTATTACCTAACCAAATTTTAAAAAAATTTGACACATGCAATATTTGTCTTGTATTTGGAGAAACACATTTTAAAATTTTATGAAAAATTGTAGATTTAATATCTCAATGAAATTTTTTAATGTTACAGTTGAATTCGTAAAATTTAAAGTTCATACTATGATCTATATTATTCATAAAACACTATACATTAAATTATATTATACATCCTATCAGAAAAATTATATTCTATTTTCTAAATTTTTGTTATTATTATTATTATGGTTGTTATTATTACTACTACTATTATTTATATCTAAATATATAACAAAAAATAACAACAAAATCATCTTATATGTGGTAGACCTACATATACATATAATTCTGATTGTCTTAAAAAAAATTAAAATCTACTAGGAAATTGGGATATATGTGATGATGGAGTAACCAGAACCAAACAATCATTTACAAGTTATTCCTATCAAAGCTTCTTTTACACATTTACATATGCTTTGGAGGAAAAGAAATCAGTACCTATGATACAACATACATGACTCTCGTTAACAAGATGCCAACTTTATCATCTAAATGGTGGCAATACACAAATTTTGATTTCTAACAATGCTAGACTCTAACTTGCCATTTACAACATAACAGTTAGTAATATCTTCAATCATTAACCTAGCTTGATGAACAAGTTTTGGAAGCAAATCAACATCTTTTAGCTGAATGATTTTCAGCATCATTATAGTTGTGATTTTATCATCATTGAAAGAGATGAAGTGACATAGATGACATTCAGATCATGAGATCACCAGCAGGCAAAAGCCCTAGCAAGTCTGATACATCGATATTTATTGAAGTGATTGTGATGCTGTGAGAATATTAGCTACATTTCCTATTGTAGAAAGGCCAAATTCAGTATGATTCGTTCCTTATTTTTCCAAAAACTCCTTCTCAACTAAACTCAAGATCAACTTTATTCGTTCTTGTAAATTTTTTAAAATGTTCTTTGTAATCCTTTTCTGATGTTTTGTATTTTTCAACCATTCAATCCCAAATAATGCTTGAACTTTACATCCCTTTGCTTTTGGGAGTAAATCATCAATTTGATAGCGAAGGTGCAACTGTGGAATTCAAAAATACTAGTCAATAATACGTTAGACGAAATCAAAGAACAAGGCGGCAATAACAAGTAAGTTTTGTTTGACGTTATAACAAGCTTCTAGAAACAAAGATATATAACAAATAAGTTAGATTCGTTAAAAAAGAACAGAGAAAGACAAGGAACTTGATAAATTGACTTACTCACGTTAAAATAATCACCAAGAGGAACTCCATGGAAGTTCATAACCTCTTCAACAAGCCAACCATTTCCATCCAAAATAGTTTTTTGTTGAGTACTTGTTACTTCAACTTTATAACGTGAAATACGCTTCTCAGATTTGTAATATATCGCCCTTTCATAGACACCCTTCTTCTCAGATACCCAAGGGGTATAAGAATAACTAACACAACCAGATTTTTCCATGACTCTACAGTCCAACTCACCTCCACTGAATAGATCCATAAAGAAGCTAACCTATTTCAGTTAAAAAAAATTATAATATAATAACCAAACACATATATTGGTGAAAAAAATAGAAAATGGAACCAATAATTTACAGAGAAGGAAATTACAGGAACTGGAAGAGCACCAGAATGAACCTCAGACATGCTAACATCGTCACTGCCAAGGAATGATCCACTCTCTTCGCTGGCAACACTTCTAGTTTCAGGATCGTCTTCAACTAATCGGACCTTTTGTTCAATACTCAGAGATCTGGCCTTCCAAAGAGCCATGATAGTCCTATATTAGCATATGAACATTTTTAGATTCAACAAATATAATAATATCCTTAGAACTATTAACTATTGAGATAGTTTCTTAAAGGTATCTTAGGAAAAGTTGATGACAAAAGTATACCTTTAAAATAAGGTGGTAAGAACATTTCAAAAAAAGAATCTAGTTAGGGAGTGGCGGCACTCGAGAAACAACTATATCGTGTCTATAAATCAAATATAATTGGAAGAAAATATGAGATGGGTTTGCGTGTCTGATATTTCATGTAACAAAGTATTCAAGATATAAACCTACCAAAAGTGATGCAATTGTGAATTGACAATACAATTCTTATAACATAAAATCAATGCATCAACCAAAATGAGCACACAAGTATTATGAAATACAACGGTAAAGAAAAATAGTGAACAAAGTATGTTTTTATACAAGTTGTAGTATTGAAGAAAAGTGTATAGAAGAAAGAGCGAATACAGAATCATAAAAACTGAGTCTACCTGTTTGCAACATTGTAAGACACAAAAGATTGAAAATGGAACTTAAGTCTTCCATGTTCGTCTTGCTTTTTTGCACCATGCTTTGCATCCACGCCTCTTCCTTGACGAAGAGCTATGACAATTATTGGACTACCCATTGATGAAAATGTAGGAGGAATGACCTGGATGTCTTCAATGTCCTCCCAAAGCAAAAAGAATTTTGTCTTGTGTCCAAACAAATTTGCATGAAATCCAAGTATTCTTGCTGAAACAAATAGACGGCCCTGCAGAGACCCATTGGCAACTCGATGAGATAATACTTAAGAAACATGTGCCATTTAAAACAAATACAGGAATTGACCACTTTCAAAATTAGATAACTTAATAACTGAACCTGTAGAGGCATTTTTCTTTTCAAATGACAGGTGAAGTCGTTGATGAGAAACTCCTCAGGCGGAAGTCCAAAGAGTTTTTGGAAAGCTGAATTTGTTTGGGGAGACCGCAAATTAATCTACAATTTTTTACATAAATAAAAAAAATCCAAATAAGGTCATAACTCAATAATACTTAAGCGCAACGCTGCAAATAAAAACTAACAAATGGCTCAGTAACATAGATGGATATGTACCTTCTTCCCCACTTCTTTCTCCATTTTACTTATGTAGTGTTTTACAACATTCCCACCTCTAGTGTTGTCTAAGAAAACTTTCAAGTGCAACTTAGATTGGCATGCCAGAGCTAACTTTCCTTCAAGAGAAACCCATAATTCAGCAAGATCTGATATGTTTGTTTTAAGGAAATTGATTTCGATGTGTCCTACAGATGCATCTTCATCAAAAGGTCCATCGAAATCATAAACTTCCACTTCCAACACAGAAGGAGGGTCATCCATTGCATCAAATTCAAATATTTCTGCGAAGATTGGAAATGTTCTTAAGAAATAAGTATTCATCATACAATGATCCAAATGAGATGTAGGGAAAAACCATACTCATGGGTTAGATAATAAGAGGTTCATATTTGAAATATGGCGCAATTAAATGATAAAAAAAATATGATACTCACCATTCCATGAAGGATTAGATTTTTGGAACTTGATTGAGCTAGATCTTGTTTTCCCATTGCAAGTAAAAACAACATATGGATTACAGAGTCCTCCAGAATCAACAGCCGCTATATTGCTTCCTTCAATTAAAGCCACAGTTAGCAACCATCCATCTCCTTGTGCTTTAATTCCATGATCACTACCTAACATAAGAAGAAAAAATGATTTTCATTTTCCTTGATATTTTTCCTATAATATGAGAGTTTAAATTCATGTGAATTCGTAAATTAAAATATCATTAAAGCATTACCTTTTCGTCTTCTAGCTCGCATGAAACGCGATATCAAACCCAACATGCGTTGACCTTGAAGAACCAAAACAGCACAGACAACAAATTCACTAATTGAGTCTGGCAAGTCAATTCCAAAAAACTCAAGCCCTTGAATCATGATAGGAGCAGCTAGCCACATATGGATAATAACATACAACCCCATTAAGAAAGTTGAGATGAATGTAAAATTAGCGAAATACTGCATTGCCAGCTTCCAATCTGATTGGGGCTCTGCCTTTAACGACGCCAAAACTTGTTCCTTGGTGGAACCAAGATCCTTTGAGTCAACGGGCTTAGCAGTCTGAGATAACAAAATGGCATACTGATCGAAGGATTCCTTCATACCTTGTCGAGCTCCATTTTCTATCATTCCTTTCATCATGGTGCTTTGTAAGAAATTCATTCTCCATGATATCACCAGACGTGAACATTGTTCTTCTGATGACAACTCCGGTCCTGGTGTGATCAGATACAGTAATTCTACCTTGAATGTGCTTCCATACATAACATCGGGGGTGCTAACACTAGCCAGAACAGCAAAGTTCTTCCCATCAGCTTTTAAATATGTTTGTTCCTCATAGCCTTTGATAGCCTTCAATAATTTAGTGGCAGCTTTTATATATGTAAGCGAACGTTTCAAGCTTTTATTCTCATTCTCTAACTTCCAAGGACTCACTTGCAGTTCTGTAGTACCTTGTATGTCTGCTAATGACTTGGGAAAATTTGAATCGGGTGAAAATAGTAAGGCATTCAAGTCTTCGGTTGCAATAACATATAACTGATCTATAAGAACCCCTCCTGGTAAATTGCTAGGAATTTCACTTCCTTGATCTGTAGACTGCATTTTTCTGACAATTTCTTCAAAAGTTTCATTTGACGACTGATCCTCAACTTTGATCTCACCAACTTCAGTTTTATCCATTTCGGATGTATCTAATTCCATGCTTATACTGGGTGAAATCGAAGACGGATCAGAACCTTTATTAAATATTTGAGCAAGTCGGCCAGTAAATGATTTTTGTGAACAATTTTTCTCATCCTTAGAGTATAAAGTTTCTTCCCTTACAGGAGAAGATGAGTTTGAACGACCATTGGACGATTGTGAAGGAGAACAGGTAATTGCATCACTGTATTTTCTTTGATGTGACGACTGATCATTTGCACCATTTAAATCCAAAGATGAATTATTTTGAGAAAGGAATATACTCAAATGAATCTCACCTGTGCACGAAAAGAAATTAGATATCATAATTTAAGTTCAAGTTCAATAACATGATCTATATAGGCAAGTACATTCACAAACAGTAACAACATTTAAGATAATACAATTGGTCATTTAAGATATACAATCCAAAATTTGAAATTGGACATAATGCAATCTATTCTACACCCTATAAATTAGAAAGAACATAATACAATAAAAAAACATTCAAATTAAAAAAAACTAAAGAGACTCAAGCAGCTAGCAGATAGTTAGGTTGGTAAGCTGAGAGACATAACTACTAATTTACTAACATTTGTCTATCAAAGTTTTTTCTTAGAAAACTGGGAAAAAGAAACAATCATGCCATGGCATGCCATATAAATAATTGTTGGATAAGGGTATGAGCAAATATACCACATTCCTTATTCTTTGACTTCTTCTTTTTTGGCTTCAAAATGTACCAAGCATTGCCAAGGGATTTAATGTCCTCCTCAAAAACAAGTGAAATTGGAAGTTTAAGTCTTCCAACCAAATGATTATTAATAAACTTATCTTCATCCTTGACAGAAATAACAAGTGAATCTTTAAGATCATCAACCCAAAAGCAAAATTGTTCATCCCAATTTGGATTCATATTCTTCTTTATCACCTTTGTCCTGAACTTCTGTTTTCCCAACTTTAACCGCACATACAATTCACTTAACCCATTGGAATCCAAACCTACCAAGTTTTTTGCTTCAATCACACGCACCACGAGCTTCATCATATAATAAAAGCTAAAATCTTTGGCAAAAAATATGAACTTATTTGGTTTTTGTTCTTATCACAATGCATCCCATCAAAATCTATCAAAAGGGAAATGCAGATGCATAAAATATATTTTTTTTATTATTAAAAATAATCAACCAAATTGGTCAACACAGATCAAACACATGATCCAATGCATGTATGAAAAAAGATTTCAAAATTTGAAAGATTGAGAAAACTACAGAAAATGCCAAAAGATCAAAATCAATTGGAGGAATGGAAATAGAAATAAAATGAATGGAAAATTTGAATAAGAAACATGGAAAGAAAATGAGACACGATTGAATTGTCTTTGTCCTTCTTCCCTCTCTGCAATGCAATCATCCAAAAGGGTTTGTTGTTTCTTCTCCTTCTCATGTCTAATGTGTTTTTCAGATAACAATTTTATTAATCAAAATCATTTTGTACATGTAATTACAAAAGTAGAAAATTAAATTAAATTAAAAATATATGTTGAATTTTTTAAGTTGATTAATAAAAATATTACTCTTTCTTAATCAAAAATAAATAAATAACTATTACCCTTTTCTATAAAATTAATAATAAATATTTCTCTTTTATTCATTTTTATTTGTCGCATTTGCGAAAATATGTTATTCCTATTTAATTTATCAATAATATTTTTAGTTTAAAAAGGCCAACATTGACGATGCAATGTAAAAGGAGTGGTGAATATAAACCACTAAAGACGAGGAAGAAATCGAACCTTCCAGGTACGGACTCAAGGAAATGTGAATGTTCGTTTAGATTGTGTGATTTCTTTGAAAAGGATACAAATGGTTGGTGGATTGTAATGCTTTGAGGAATTCATGACCATGAGCTAGCGCCAAAGTTAGTCGGCCACCTTCTTGCGGGTATAATTAAAGAGGAGGAGATTATGTTACAAATGTTCGATCTAACCCAAAGTTTGCTAAGTTGAAAGAACTTTCAGATCTTTGTACAAAACTTGTGGAAACAAATAATTGCAACACATTTGCTATGGTTTATAAACTTTTGAAATTGGTTTTGCTCTTACTGATAGCAACTGCAAGTGTTGAACATGTTTTTTCACTTATGAAAGATGTGAAGAGTAACCTATTTAACAAAATGAGTGATCAGTGGTTAAATGATCACCTTGTAACTTATATAGAAAGAGATGTTCTTTTAAGAATTAACAATGATGTCATTTCAACTCATTTTCAACAAATGGATAAAAGACTATTTTCATTGTAATGTATTGTATCAAACAATGTTATTTTTTATTTTAAATATAATTTACATTATTGTTTTTTGAAATTTTAGCTCCACGTATACCTAAAGTCTGGAACCGCCCCTGAGTTTGGATAGGGGAAGTTTTAAAAAATGCCGGTATGGGAATGAGCATTGTAATATCTATTCATTGACCATTGTCATCTATATCAAAATTATAAAATCTTGCAAATACTCTTAAATATGGTATGTTGTGTAAGCATGTAAAAGTTGTACCCTGAAATATCTAGATCACTCTTCTCTCCTTCTTTGTTACCTCTATTAAAATCACTCCCCTTCACTATTAACACGAAGGGTATGTCGTGTAAACATGTAAAAATTGTGGTCTTTTGTGGAGGAGGACGAGAATTGTTAGTGACGGTGGAATATGCTTGCTGAGTCTTATTCGCTGTTTACTACGAACTGACTAAGCTTCGAATATATCGACAAACACAATCAACCTTTTATCATCGTGTATCTTATAGTAGGTCCAAACAAATGATAAACTGATTTGAAACATATATTTAACTTAATTACACTAAATATTTGTTAATTGACCCCTTTTTCACGTTTTTAGATCCAACGAGCGTGGAAATTTGAGAACCACAACAACCTCCTCTTTAACCTTATGCATGCATGGTCCCCAACTAAGTGATGTATTCAGACAAATTTAGTAAAATAACGTGAATGAAATGCTATTAGCTAGGAGCTAGCTTACGTGAAAATTGCATAACCTTACGATTTACATGGATGTAAAGGGAAAACAAAATGCTCAAGATGATCCTTAATCCAATGAGATTTTTACAACCATTCCACACACCGACACTCACACACAAAACCAACTAACAAAGTACGGTCTATACTCTATATAGTGTATCTCTAGTTCCATTTTTTAGGTGAAATTGGTTCCAACGGTGTTAAAATGGAGCAAATCAGTACCAACCATTCCGGTTCATATTTTTAAGTCAACTTATATGTAGCTTTTGTATTTTTTAATGAAATTGTGTAGAATATTGTAAAAATATCTCCATAAAAATTAGAATTTTTTAATAAAATATGAATTTGTAACTGCCAAAAAAATAAAAAAAAAATCATATTTAATTTATGTTTTGTTAAAAAGTTATAGGTTTTTTTTGGAGAGATTCTTATAATATTATAAATTTTTCAGCAAAATTGTATTCAAAAATATGAATTATACATATGAGTTTACTTAAAAAAAACGATTAAAAGTGAAGATGAAAAACTTTTGGGACTAAAAATAAGAAATTTTTTTAGAAGAACTAAAACGAAAAGTGTGTATATTTATAGAGATGAATAACATATTTAATTCCAAAAACAAACAGACTTTTAATAGTCTCACAAAAGTCCAACTTAAATTTTTGACAAGAAACTAATTGATTCTAAGTGAGTAAAAAAAAAAGGATTTTGCCACAAGATTGTTGGATTAGAAAATAGTTTTATTTAAGGATGATTAAAAAATGATTTGTGAATTTAAATAATAATTAATGGAAAAAAGCATGCATGATATGATGCATGGAAAGGAGTAGAGAATATAAAAGGCTTAATTGCACTTTTGACCTCCTATCTTTTCAAAAGTTGTGATTTTGGTCCCCTAACTAATTAAAATACAAAACAACCCCATATATGTATTGGATCTTTGGCAGGTTTGGCCACCAAGGCTACTTTTGACTTAGTCTTTGCTGACGTGACACCCTAACTAATTACACGTGGCACCTCACTTAAGGGATGTGAGTGTCACGTCAGTGAAGACTAAGTCAAAAGTGGTCTTGGAGGCCAAAACTGCCAAAGATCCAATACATAGGGAGCTGTTTTGTATTTTAATTAGTTAGGGAATCAAAATCGCAACTTTTGAAAAAATAGAGAGCCAAAACTACAATTAAGCCAATATAAAATTGTAAAAGATAGATAGATAGATAGAACCTTCCCCGTAACAAAATAGATAGTAGTAAAAGTGAGAAAGAAAAGAAAAGAACGAGTGGCTTATATACATCATATGAATGCGATACGATTACGAATGATAACGAAATTGATATAAAAAACAAACTGAACAAAAAGAGAGAACATGTCTTCGTTATCGTTGTTGTTGTTGTTATCACCAACAATCACTAGCAATGTCTTTCTCTTTCTGTAGCTTTTCTTCCACTCTTGCAACAACCACCGCCACAGCAGCGCTTCCAAATTTCAGATTCAGATTCAGAGTCTCCTCCGCCATGGCTTCTACCATCACCACCACTAAAGTAGCTCCGGCCGTCATTGTCGGCGGTGGAAGAGTTGGAAAAGCTTTAGAAGGTATGGGAGATGGTAAAGATCTTGTTGTGAAACGTGGTGATTCAATTCCTGTTGATTTTGAAGGTCCTATTTTGGTTTGTACTAGAAATGATGATCTTGATTCTGTTCTCAAAACCACTCCTCTTGAAAGATGGAAAGGTACGTATCTTTTTTACTAAATGCTCGTTTACTTCCATAGGTTTCACATTCTTATAACATAGGACCCGTTTGTCATGGATTATAAAAATGTGATTTTGATTTTCAACTTTTTTAGTAAATGCTCATTTAAGTCTTGTTTGGATAAACAATTTAATTATGTGTTTATGTATAAGCTATCTCTATTTCAAGAGATGAAATAAAGCCAAATTGTTTTCTTATGGGCTATAAGTTGGTTTCATAAGCTATCCTGGAGAGTTTATGAAAATAAGCTGAAAATAGCTTATGAATATGTCATAAGTTGTTTTCATAAGCTCTCTTAGACAGTTACACAAGTGCTATTGACAATAGATAAGTGCAAGTAAGCCAATTCAAACAGACTCTTTAGGTTTGTTTGGATAAACATCTCAGCTCAGTGCTTATAACATAATTGTTTATCATATAAGTGCTTATACATGAGCTATTCCTATTAAAAAAAAAAAGGCCAAATTGTTTTTATGTGATGTGCGCAATAAGCTGTTTTCATTTGCTATATTCCTATAACAAAGATAAAATAAAGTCAAATTGCTTTTATGTCATGTAAGCAATAAGCTGTTTTCATTTGCTATATTAGGGAGCTTATGAAAATAAGGTGAAATCAGTTTATGAACATGTCACAAGCTCTCCTGAACAGTGTCACAAACAAGTGCTTATGAAAGCATATAAATTCTAATAAGTCAATCCAAACATGCCCGACTCCATGATGTTTTACATAGACTTATAATCAATGGTGTGTCTGAGTGTTTGACATTTGTCCAATATCGACAGATGCAACTATATTCAATCACTTTCATTTTTTCAAGTTAGTATCTGTGTTGATGTCAGTGTCTTTTTTGGTTTCAATTCTTGACAAAGTAAATTTGAGAAAACTTTAAGAATTAGCACTTCTTAGATGTTAGAGACTGTTTATTATTTTAATATGTTTTAATAACATATAAGAGAGGGATTTTTGAGGGACTAAATTATAGGTTTACTTTTAATTTTATTGATGGGAAAAACAGTATTGAGTTGTTACTGTTGAATGGTGTGGCAGATTTGGTGTTTTTCCAGAATGGAATGTTGGAACCATGGCTTGAGAGTAAAGGTTTGAAAGATGGGAACCAAGTGTTGGCATATTTCGCGGTGTCAAAACTTGGAGAGTCCCCTATTGATGGTAAGACTGATACCAATCCTGAAGGATTGACAGCTGCTTATGGCAAGTGGTCTTTGGCTGTTTCTGAAAGATTGCAAGCTGGAGGCCTCTCTTGCAAGGTAGTATTCATATTTAATTAAATCATATCTTGTCAGTTGCAAAGTTTTCTTGTTTTGGTTTCTTTAATAAAAACATATTTGACGGGACCTCTTTTTTCTTTTTGGGAGATATTAGTGTTTTAATTCTCACGTGTTATTGTATTTATGGATTGCTCAACAATTTTTCTGGTTTGATTACGCGACTATCATTGGGGTCCATATGAGTCAGAATCTTTAGATGAAGATCATTCGGCTCATGATTTAAGCTTTGTAAATCAGATTTAAAAAATAAACTTGAATTAGGAGACATCCAATCTTCATTCAACGGTTTCAATTTAGTGACTGCATGAAATGAGTGTTTTCTCCGATCGATGAGAATCCATGTCCATTATTTTTCTATCTTACGTTGGTTTCCTAAGATTTAAATAGTAACAAATCTTTAGCATGTGAAAAAAAATAATCTAAGTTTATGAATTTCAAGCACTGAAATTTCCTAAGATAGATTAGAGGGATTTCATAAATCTTTCGTATTTTATAAATGTTAATTTTTATCAGTGTTTGTTGTGAAATTTTTCATAATTAACTTGAAATAGATAAGTCATGTGCTGGTCTGTCTTGAAAGCCAGGTTTTGGATAAAGAAGCATTTCAAAAGCAGATGTTAGAGAAGCTCATATGGATTTGTTCTGTCATGCTTGTTGGAGCGCGTCATGGAGGGGTTTCTGTTGGTGTTGTGGAAAAGGAATTCCACCTTGAAGTAAGTAAGCTTTGCTATTGCCATTTTCTCAAAGTTAATATGTGCTTATTTTGTCAATCAACATTTGCTTGGATTAAAGAAAATTTTATAACATTCACATGCATGTATTGAGATTGTGTATTTAAGATAGTTGGATATTGCAATCAGTGAGTTGGATTAGGGAAATTCAATGTTTATAATGAATTATTAAGCGGAGTAAATCATCTCAGAGTTACTCCTACTGTCAACGTATTACCTCTCTCTCTATATATACACAAACATTGTGTCAGTGTTATCATGTATGGTCAGATGCATGTAATTATGTACATTTTTCTTCTTTTGTCCAAAAGTAAAATTCAGTGTTCTTTATCATTTTAGTATTGCTATATGGGTCATATTTTTAATTTTTAAATGGCTTTTACTTTGTACTGTATCAATTCCTGTGTGCAAATAAGGGTAAGGAACAAATGAATAGGCAGCGGGCTCTGTGTTTTGGGTGAAACCAAGTTAAAATGAAATATGTTCAAAGTTCAATCTATTTATTCATTTGTTGGTTTCTGCTTGAAGGGTTTGATCTTGTATATAAAGAGCTTGTGTTAAAAATTGATTACCTATGTGTCTTGGATAAAATCTAAAAGATTTACAGAACACAGATGAACCATGTTGCAACTGTGAAAATTGAACATAATGAAAAACACAATCAGAACTGAACTAACTGATGTTTGCACTTTCAGTTATGTAGCCTGATAGCAGAACTAGCATTGGCAGCAGCTAGTGAAAAGGGGTTAACGTTTGAACAAGCCATGGAAGACCGATTGTGTGCGTACTCCCGAGCTGTCGCTCACTTTCCCACGGCAGTTAAGGAGGTAAAGATGAAACATTTATAATATTTGCAAATTGCAGGCGTAGATTCAATATATTGCATATAACCATATTGACAATATGAGAATAATTTAGAGGTGTGTGTACCAGTCGTAGTTGTATGATGATGATCTAGTGTCTTTATTCGACACAAAGAAGAAAAGATTGCGAGAGAATTTTGATCTGTCTGGTGAGGTATGTGGCTAGGCCAGTCTTATATTTCCCAGATGTGGGTAGAGACCTCTTAGCAGTCTAACCAAAGAATAATCCAACTCATCACATTTCATTCGTTAAATAAAGTCCTACTACAATATTCATTCACAATTAAGTGCATTATTGTAAATAAGAATTTATATAGTTTAAAAAAAAAAATTAATGTTTAATCAATATCTTGGCTATGTTTGCAGTTCAAATGGAGGAATGGTTGGTTTTATGCTCTTTCTGAGAAGGCTATTGCCCAAGGCAAGCAGGATCCATGTCCTCTGCATACCAAATGGCTTAAAGAGTTGAAAATTGTATAAGACTTGAAATTGAACTCTCATGTGTCACTAGGTCACTAGCTTCCAATAGCTATATGTGTAGACTTTTAGTGACTAGCTTGAAAGAGTAATTAGTTACTTACAGGCTTGTAGAATTTATCCACTTGTAGATAATGATGTCCATTTTCATCACATTGCTTCAAAACAGTGTAGTACTACTACTTGTTATTTGAAAAATAAATAAATCAAGATTTGTATTTTTTTACATGAGATGAGAGGTTTTTTCTTTAAACCTTTAAAACAAGTGTGGGGGCTGATATTGGTCGGGAGATGCTATCTTTTGTGGTCCCTCATATACTTGCTACAAGAAAATTTTACTTCATACCCCCATAGCTAATCCTTATACCTCCACATCTGCACTAAATTACCATTCTGCCATGTTCAATTTTCTCATTGCCCAAAAAAGAAATGTTCAATTTTCTCAAATTTTGTCGGTTTTATGAATTTCTCTTCCTAACAACTGCATTTAGTCGGAACAGAAAACGAGTTTTCAAATATTTTTGGAACCACCACGTAACAAAAATGTTAGGGATAGAAAGTTAAAAAAACTGTCCTCAAATCCTAGCTCTTAAAAATGTTGAAATTGTTAGGTCAAATACGGTAATTAAGCTCGAGCCTCAGACTTTTAAAACCTATCCCTAATAATATATTTTACAATACTTTTATGTGATCATCACACTCAAATGCTTACTCACCTTTTAGCTGATTATTTCAGCAGCAGTATTAGTTGATGATTAAAACAAGAAGTAAATTGAAATGATTTGACCAAGTTGTTAATCTTATCTTTTGTTTATATTTATCCAATCCAAATGCAGTGTAAAAGGGGCAAAATGTGAGATAAGAATCCGTGATGGGAGAGGGAGATATGAGACAGAAAAAAGCAAACGAGTGTTAGGAAGAAAAATGGGGTCCTGTACCCGTGCGTGTTCAATGTCAAAAAAACAAATAACTGAGTTTTCCAAATTATTTTTTTTTGCATCCACCTACACTATATTTGATCTCTAAGTCGGTATATATATATATATATATATATATATATATGAAAGCACGTTAGGATAATAATAATTTAAATGAATCTCACTTATTCTTATACCCTAACTTATGTAAAAAATCCTTAAACAATCGCGACACTCTCTTTTCAACATCACTCTAACACTTTCTCTTTATTATATGATTTGAAATCAGTGTATATTTCACCACTTTATGTAAGTTTTTTGAAAAAACCATTTTATGAGTTTATTTCTAACGTATAAAATCTATATTGATTTAATCCAATAAAAAAATAAATGTTACATGTTTAAAAAAGAAGATTGCTAACATTAATATTTATCACAATTAGATTATTTAGTTTCAGTAAATGTTATCCACCTGTCTATGAGAATTAAACTCTACTCCGGTCTTATTTATAAGAAAAATTTGACTTTTTAGATCATTAAATAATTGATGTATCTTGTCTAGAATATAGACTAAATACATCATTTATGTAATGAATAAAAAACGTTAAATATTTATTATAAATAGGTCAATAGGAAGTATATGATATCACCATATTTTATTTTGGGCTGCTTGTATCAACTATGGATCTGAATCATCTGATGTCTACTCCCTTCCTACCCTGCCTGCTGCCACTTTATATGTCTCTTATCCTTCTCTCTTGTCATTACCACTTCATTTTGAATTTTGGTTTATCTCTCCTCACAGTTACGAAATCAGCACTGCAGTTCTGCTATGTTACCAACTCTCTAAATATTATGTTAGATACATTCTTTTAACATGTTACCGGTGTTTCTTCTGAAAAAAAACATGTCTAAAGTGTGATATATCTGCCGGTTAAGTTGATTACTGATTTCTATTAAGAAAATGTTAAGAAATGTTACAAGGACTCTATTAAATAACTTCGTTAACCATTTTTAAGGGATCTCTTCTTCCATTTACACTTTTCTTCCATGCACAAAACTTGAATCCGAAAACTTAAGAGATTCGAGTTCAATTTCACTCATTAGATTATGGGTTTCACTCTAAAGATAGATGTTAATTTACTTAAAAGAAAATTTTTCTATTGAAAAAAGTTTTTTTATTATTATATTTTTAGAAATTGATTACACAATTTTTGAAAGAGAATTACTCTTTGTACTTCCATGACATAAACATGAGTAGTGCTACTAACACTTTCTCTAATACTTACTATCTTATTGGTTTAAATCATTATGAGCGATGATCCTACACTTTGAAAATAAAATCCACACAAAATGGTAGAACAAGAGAGCATACGAAAGTGAGTGTTGCTAGTATTTCTTCTCGGTAAGCATTTATGATACACATTTACATTTCCCTTATATATATTATAGGGTTAGTAGGTCTTTACCCCCTGTAAAAATTTTATTTTGATTCACCCCCTGTAAAATATTTTTGTTTTGATTTACCTCCTAATAGGCCAAACAAAAACGAAAATTTCTTGGAAAAAAAAATAAAATTGGTTTTTGTTTGACCTATTAGGGGGGTAAATCAAAACAAAAATATTTTACGGGGGGTGAATCAAAATAAAAATTTTACAAAAGGGAAAACCAGAAATGACCTATATTACAGGGGGTAAAGACCTATTAACCCTTTATTATATACATTTAATTGGTATCTCCCATTAATATTAATGATCTTTTACACATCACAAATTCTCTCATTTTGATCTTTTAAGGTAATTGCGATAATAGTTTTAATTATATACAAAAAAAATCTTTATTTTCTTTTTCAAAGGAAAAAAAATCATTAACCCAGCTGTCTATGAGAATTAAACTCCATATATTAATGTATATTTATACCTTGTATGAAATAAAATTAAATTAATAAACATAGATCATACATAATGCATTTCCTCAATTTTATTTTATTAATTTCTTCCAATAACCAAACCAAACATACATGAAAATAATTTTGTTGTGTCTCATCTCTCACAAATCACAACACAACACAACACAACACAACGTTAGATTCTCCAAAGTTACAAATTCTTTCTTTCTTTGTTTACTCTATAAAACAACAACATCACACTTTCACACTCACACTGTTCTTTTTTCTATACTTGTTTTCTGTACCCATCATCATGATGTTTCTTCCAGATTTCAGATAGGTATGCATACCCTTTTCACTTTTCTTTCTTAGATCCTTCAAATTTCTCAAATTTCATTTCTTTTTTCCATTTATTGCAATTTTCAAGCCTCTTTGACTCTTTTTTCTTATGCTTATATTTGAGTTTTTGATCTTGTTTGCAGAGAAAATTAACATAACATTATTGAAATTTGATTGTTATACTCATTACTTTTGAGATCACAGTTTCATTCTCTAGATCTTCTTGTTTATAAATTTGACTTTTTTAGTTCAATTTTGTATGATATTCATGCTTTTTTGCTCTAAAATACACAAGGGTACTTTGAAAGTTTTCATTTTTTGTTTTTATTGGATGCTTGTTTTCATGCTTGATTGATGGGTTGAAGTTGAACAGTCATGAAAGTTTCCCTTTTTTTTATAATATATTTGATTTGTCAATCTTAGGGAATTATTTAGTCTACTAAAAATAATTTAAATGCCAACTTGTAATTATGTGTGACTTCAATTTTTTAATATGAAAAAATGAATCCAGGTTTTCTTGGTTTACAGATTGGCACAAGTTTGAAAAAATCTTTTGGATGTTGACATGGTATAGCCTTTTCTCCTAGTGTAGATTTTGTTTTTTGTTTTATTATTATTATTTTGTTTGTGAGAGGAAAAGCTCAACAATTTGAAACTAGTCATTGAGATTTACCTTTGTGCACCAAAAATTGTTCCACACCACAAAATTTTCTCTGCATATAGATTTTAGTAGTAGCTCTCATTCAATTATTAGTGTTATGTGAAGCAGAGAATGCATGAAAATTGTGAGGACAGTGGTTATTAACTATAATAGAATGTGTGTGGATAAAGATTTATAGACATTTAGGTATGCCCTTTTTATAGGTATGTAATTATTTAAGAACTGTTGAACATGTATGTTCTTTTGGTGTTACTTTGTTCTATTGATTCTTTGTCTTCTGGTAATGTATTGGGGTAGTTGATATGCTATTTATCTTCATTTGTATGTTGACTAGGAGGTTGACTATCATAGACTTTAATTCTGCATGATTATTTCTAGTTATTCAAGTGACAATACACAAGATTTTCTTGCTTCATGACGGGAAACGGTTGTTTTCATGTTTTTGTTGCTACGTTACATTTGGAATATTACGTGTTCACCTTGAATGAATTAATTTTAGACACAACTCATGATTTGATTGACAATCTACGTTTATGTCAATTGAGAATATAAGGCGCCAAAGTTTGTTATAAAGCTTAATGTTCTCTCATCATTACTCGAGTTTTGTTTTATTCACTAGTCATATAATTTTTTCTGTTACTGTTTCCACTACACGACATGGAAATTTATTGCAAATTTGAGTTTGGTTGATTACTAATTCTATTCCTTTGGTGGGTTTTAATTTTGAAACTTCCAGTATTGCTTTGATAGTTGGACTAGTCCAGTACCGAGTTCTGGCAATACAATCCGGCTAGTTCTCAGAAGAGTCTTCCATAGAAGGTAGATAGATGGGTTCTAGAATTCCATCTCATCAGCTTAGCAATGGCCTATATGTATCAGGGAGGCCAGAGCAGCCGAAAGAAAGGGTTCCGACAATGACCGCAACGGCCATGCCATATACCGGTGGAGACATAAAAAAGTCAGGAGAATTGGGAAAAATGTTTGATATTCCTACTGATGGCTCAAAATCTAGAAAATCTGGACCAATAACAGGTGCACCATCACGAACAACATCTTTTGGAGGAGCCGGTTCACATTCCGGACCAATTCATCCTAATGCTGCTGCACGGGCTATCTATACTACTTCAGGTTCCATGTCTATTGGTGGTGCGGCTGGTTCCAATTCACAAAAGAAATCTAATTCCGGGCCGTTGAGTAAGCATGGGGAACCGATTAAAAAGTCTTCTGGTCCTCAGTCTGGTGGAGTAACTCCAACTGGACGTCAACATTCTGGACCTCTTCCTCCTGTTCTTCCGACAACAGGTCTCATTACATCGGGGCCCATATCATCCGGCCCGCTAAACTCTTCTGGTGCTCCTAGGAAAGTGTCCGGTCCTTTGGAAGCGACAGGTTCGATGAAGTTGCAAGGTTCTGCTGTTGCTGTTCACAATCAAGCTGTCACGGTTCTCAATCAAGGTGATGAATATTCCTTTAGAAGGAATTTTCCAAAGGCCATGTTATGGTTATTAATTCTGCTTTTTGTCATGGGTTTCATTGCTGGCGGTTTTATTCTTGGAGCCGTGCACAATCCTACTCTCCTTATTGTGGTTGTGATTCTCTTTGGCTTAGTTGCTGCGTCTTTCACTTGGAATACTTATTGGGGAAGAAGAGCTATTATGGGCTTCATTGCTAATTATCCAGACTCTGAGCTTAGAACTGCAAAGAATGGACAGTTTGTGAAAGTCTCTGGGGTAAGTTTTGCTTCTCTTTACTAAATTAAACTTCAAAGAAATTATACGATTGTTACGTTACGCTAGAGAACATGATACGACTAATAAATAGCCTTTTTGGCTTCTTCATAAAAACTAATAAATAGCCTTTACCAGTTTGGAGAAGACACTTAAGGCATCAATGACAAGGGTAGACTAGAGGAAGGATAGTTTGATAGAGGTAAAAGGTGAATGGGATAAACTATATATTACAATAGGCCAAAATCGAGAAGTTTTTAGATTTAAATTGTCTAATGGTCTATCATTAGACATGACTTGTTATAGGAAATTATGACGATGTTTGATACATGTAGCCAATCCAATTTAGGTGAAAAAGGCCCTGGCAGTGGCTGTTATAGTTTCTTTCAAACATGACATGATCTCAAACGAAACAAAAATATAAAGACAAAAATATCATCATGAACGGAAAGTCTTTAATTTGGTCTTGGCTGTTTGAAATAATTTTATTTTCAGAATGAACATTGAATGATACTTAATAAGAGCATTTAGGTTTGTGTTCCTTGTTTGCACACTATACCTCTGGAGCTGCTAGTTTTATAATCTGTGACAGGTATCAGACATGTACTTGGCACCCGTACGTATTTGGCCCACATGCGATATGTAATGATATATGCATCAAAATCTTAAAAATTAAAATTTGGCCCACCTGCGTACTTTTTTATTCTTTAATACTGTGTTTGGTTAATACAATAGTTCTTTAAATTCTCATCATGCTGTTTTTACAACAATCTATACTTATTTTACTCATTTTATATTTAATGTTATCAGTGTTGTCAAATATCAGTGGCAGTTTTTAGGCTCTCCGCCATGCCCAATTTCGACCGATATGGCAGGATTTTCCACCATAATCCGATATGACGGCACCACAAATCGGCCGGTGTGGCGGGATTTTGGCTCTCTGCCATGGACTGCCATCCGCCATCGACAACACTGAATGTTATTAATTTTATACTATTAAATTAATGTATTATTTTCTTCCATCCAATTTTGTCATAAAGCAAATTTATGTGCGGTATCACTATTATACTTTTTTTTTTTAATAACGATTATACTTCACTCATGTCTTATTTTGATTAGGTTTTTCCCAAGTAATATTTGCCTTAGGACATCCAGTTATGTTGACGAGAAGCTTGCACTTGATTGGTTCAACATATACACATCTTAGCAATTAATTACAATAAATGACAGTAATGTTTGGCTGTGATACTGTAGGTTGTTACTTGCGGTAATGTGCCTCTCGAGTCATCTTTCCAGAAAGTTCCTAGATGCGTATATACATCAACAAGTTTATATGAGTATCGGGGATGGGACTCAAAAGCTGCAAATCCTACACATCGGCGACTTTCTTGGGGCCTTAGATTGCTGGAAGTGAGTTACTTAATTTTTTATTCTATTTTTGAAATACTTTCTATGATGTCTTGTGATGAAATTCAAATACTTTAATGTCTTATTGTTTTGAGAATATTACTTCTGTTTCACTTGATTGACCGGAATATATGTCATGTGACAGAGGCGTGTGGTTGATTTTTACATCTCAGATTTCCAGTCTGGTTTAAGGGCATTGGTCAAGACTGGTCATGGAGCAAGAGTGACCCCTTATGTCGATGACTCGGTTCTCATCAATGTAAATCCAACCAAAGAAGAGTTATCTCCAGAGTTCCTTCGGTGGTTGGGAGAGAGAAATTTGTCAAGTGACGACCGCATCATGCGGCTGGAAGAAGGGTAACTTTTTATCTATTTTTTGAATATATTAACCAACCTTATCTTCAGGACCTATCTAGCTAGTTAATAACATTTGACTTTATTCATAATTATCACACGTGATTGATTGTGATATATTGATAGTGTAAAACTTTTTACACTAACAGTGTATCAAAATTAAACACTTCTCTTTAAGATTTCGACTGTTGTATCTGATGTCAAGTCATGGTTTAAGAGATGATATAACTTAGTGTAACTTATTTTTAAATTCAGGTATGTTAAAGAAGGAAGCACGGTGAGTGTAATGGGGGTTGTTCACAGGAACGAGAATGTGCTTATGATTGTTCCTCCACCAGAGCCGATTACAACAGGTTGCCACTGGCTCAAATGTATTTTTCCTGCTAGCCTGGAAGGTATAGTCTTAAGATGCGAGGACACGTCCAAGAATGATGTCATACCGGTTTAACATTATGTTGATCAAGAATGTTTGTTGCATCATCTAATTGGTGATTCTTAGATAGTATTCTTTTCCCCTCTATTATTAGTGGTGGTGGAATATAATATTGACAGATTATTATAGATTAAGATGGCAGAAATTGTGTGTATGCGTTTATTTGTTTATTTTTCAATATCTTTAAATAGTTGTATAGTTATGGCTGGTTTGATGTTCTTTTAGGATTTGTAAACTTTGGTAATGTTTGATGCAGTGAAAATTCTTAATGTATGAAGCATATTATGATGATGCTAACATGCTAAGTAGAATACAAGCTTTCTTATGGGTTTTGCAAATGGTTTCTTCATGCATACACAATTTCTCGCTGCCTTGTTGAGCTATATGTATGCTCAACGTTACATCTTGTCTTGAACACCATAACTTTTGTATATCTTCTCTATTTTTGCACACCTTGTGCATGAATAGAGCTTCAATATTAATTTGGCTTATTCAAAAAAATGATTTCTTGACTAGTCAGATAACCAACACACCTGCACATCTATTTGCTTTATTATAAAATTATAAACTAGTGTTCATATGGGTACTCCTTGTCTGTCTTTCCGGTTTTTTTATTGTGTTAATGCGTATAAACACCAATCCCAATTCTCCTCAAAATTGCTTTCATTTTAAGTATAATCATCGCTTGTTTTATCACTGTTTGCAACATACTCCTAATCTTCAACAAATTCATCTTCATTGACACCTTTAGCACCTGATTCACCTTCAACTTCAATAGATACCCCTTCATCTTGTACGGTGTTTCACATATATACGACACCTTGTAATTGTTCTCCTTTTACCTTGCACGGTGCATCTTATGCCGACTTGAGTTAATAATATTGGCTGTTTAAAAAAAAATAGATACCCCTTCACCCTCAACAAATTCATCTTCCCATCATCTTCAACATCACCTTCATACTCAAATTCAACATCAATAACCACTTCCTCGTCAATTGATTCCCTTTGTCACAAATATCCTCTGCAATTAGAATAGGTGTGTCAATTAAAATATTGGATTCAATTTAAAAAAATTAGAAAAATTGAGTGACCAAAATGGCGGATTTAAAAATGGGGGGACCAAAATCCAAAAATTGAATAAAAAGGGGGACCAATACTGCAAATAAACCTAAAAATTATTCACACCTATATGTCAATCCAATCATATTTTAACAAAAAGGTAATTGTGAGTAACTAATATATCAAAAATACATAAAAAAGAGTAAATAAATAAAAAAAGAAAACTAAAATGGGCCTGACAGACCCATGGCCCCACGGGTCGGGCCGTGCTCTAGAATGAGTGGCTCAATTTCAAATGGGCCGGCCCATTTATGCCGTCAGGCCTCTCGGGCCATACCGGACTCTGGAGCAGCCCATTTGACACCTCTACATATAATTGGTGCGAAATATCCCTTTATGCACAATATTTGTTCAAAGTTTGACAAGTCATCTAAGTTGAAAGAAAGAAACATGATTTGTTACAATAAGTTACAAATATCGATACATATAATTTTAATCAAAATCTAAAAGATTATTTATAATTTACACACTTAAGCGTAGTAAAAAGAAAATATAGATGAGCATTTCCTAAACCCTAAACCGCTAGTATACCATAAAATCACAACCGTTTTGTTTGTCACAAAACAAAGTACTTTGGATTGCACGCTCACATAGAATTGGCTTCAGCTTTGACAAAGAAATCCATCCATGGCTACAAAGAGTGACAAGGTTAGTAACAGTAACTATATTCCTGATGACATTTCCTTCTCTATTCTTTCCAAATTACCTCTCAAATCTCTCAAACGATTTACGTGTGCATGCAAACCATGGTCTCTTTTATTTCAAAACCCTTATTTCATGCATATGGTCCGCACCAATTTCATATCTATGCATCGCTCATTATACAATGACACATATCTCTTCCTTAATATAAAGGAGATATTGCCACATCCACAAGCTGGTTCCAATTTGTATTTGCTCTCTGGTGAGAAATTTGAGAATAGGGTCAATTTGACATGGCCAGTTTCATTTCAACAGGATGAGGTTTATAGTTATACTAATATGTTGGATTCTGGTATTAACGACATTCTTTGTTTATCTGATCGTGATCATGAAGTTGTTGCATTATGGAATCCAGCTACTAAGGAATTGGAAACTGTTCCTTCTAGCCCGGCTGAGTTTTTACCTTTTGATACTGTTTGGTTTCGTCTTCATGGATATGGTTATGACCCTGTTAATGACGACTATAAGATCATTCGACGTGTTTATGTTAATCAATATAAACCTAATGACAATGTTGATTGGACTTATCTTCCAACGGTACCACAACCTTTTTGGGAGATTTATAGTGCAAGAAGTCATTCTTGGAAGAGACTTGATTTGTATATGCCTATAGATATAGGTCGTAAGGTGTATTTGAATGGAATGTGTCATTGGTGGGCGTACACTAATGTAGCTGATGCATACATGGTTTCTTTTAACTTGAGCAATGAGAACTTCTTTACTACGCATTTACCCTTGGATATGCAAGATAGCTATCCTAATGAGTGGGTGAAGATAGAAAGTGATCCTGACGAGTGGGTGAAAAGGTACTTTGACTTGGTGGTGTTAAATGGGTTTGTTGCTATGATCTCAAAGCATGTAAAGACATCTTCTTTTCACATATATGTTTTGGGCGAACTTGGTGTTAGAGAATCATGGACTAAACTCTTCATTGTCGGACCCTTGCCTAGCGTGGAGCGTCCTATTGGAGCAGGGAAAAAAGGTGATATATTCTTTCTAAAAAATGACAATGAAGTAGCTTGTTTTGATTTAAATACCCAAACAATTGAAGATCTGGGTGTTAAAGGGGAGCCTTTTTGTTGTCACTTTGCAATTTGCCGAATTAGGAATTAGGTGTTTTTGTATCCCAAGTTTACAGCTTTCACTCAAGAGCTTTATGAGTATTTTTGTTGTTAGGATTTAAGATTTTATTACCAAGATTTTGTTACCAAGTTGAATATTCACAATTGTACGAGAAAGAAGCATTTGTGATATGAACCTTTCTTTACCATTATTATTTCAATGCTATACTCTCTTTCCTATTGCATATTGTTCATTTGATTCCAATTGTATGCATGGTCTTTTGTCTTTACTGAATGCCCTCAATTTTCCTGTAGAAATAGCGTACATTTTGCAAACTTTTGCCAATATAATGAATAAGATATCTCTGTTTGAACCTCACAGAATAATGTCGAATTTATTTTAGTTATTTGTATGTTCCAAATAAATTTTATAGTGGACAAAATTTAGATTTCAAGTGTCTTGTACAAGCTTTTGAAATACTAATGTCCTGACGGTAATACAGTATGCTTTGTGAGAGGATATATATTTTTGGTGTAAAGGAGCATGTAGATCCTCATTAAATAAAATACGCAAAACTTTTAAATTTATCATCTGTTGTTATAACCGCGCAAATTTAAGGATAAGAGGGCATGTATGTCATGGATTAGACTATTACTCCGCAAATCGCAATTAACACGTGTGATAGAGTAGACCGATAATTGGAATTCTTTTGCTGATTCTGTGTTAATTACTGCTGCTCACATTCTGCTATCTGGTAGATGATTTTTCTCCACCTCACGGCAATTCCATTATGCATGGCTGTAGATATATGTTATTGGCTTGTTTTACCTCATTGATCAAAAGTAGGCAACTAATAAAATATATACAGGCTCTAGCAGTATGTTTTGTAGCAGAATTTTGTTTAGATGTAATAGAATATTCAGTCCACAACTCAAGAAGAGAATGGGGGCATTTTCCTATTTATATTGTCTTTCCCTCTCTAAGTCTTAGTGAAGAATACAACAACAACAACCAAACCTTATTCCACTAAGTAGGATCGGATACAAGGATCAAATTACCGCCAAAATTATAACACATTTTTTCTATGGCCATAGTGTTGGCATCTTTGTTGAACTGTTGTTATACATGTTAACTAATAATATAAAATGCTTTTTATGTGAATCCTCATTTCTGGAAGAAAAAAAAGCGGTATAATTGTATTCACCTGCAAAAATGTTTACATGAACATATTGTTCTTGACAATCATACAGTCACTCATAATATGGAATTTGGATAAATGACAACGGATTATCCTGTTTTAATTTAAATACCCAAAAAATTGAAGATATGGGTGTTAAAGGCAAGTCTTTCTGTTGTGAGGTCGCAATTTATAAGAAAAATCTTCTTCCAATTGGCCGAATTAAGAATTAGTTGTATTTGCATCGCAAGTTTAAAGCTTTCATACAGTTAGAATTTTTTATTTTATTATGACGTATGAAGTGTATGAAACAGAAACATGTAGCATATGATTCGTCTTTAGTCTTTACCATTTTTATTTCCATGCTCATCTCTCTTTTCTAATGCATATTGTTCTTCTTTCGATTCCAATTGTAAGCATGGTATTTTATCTTTATTGAATGCTCGCAATTGTAAGTCTGTGGAACTTCAAAAGAAACCAGTAATTTAGAATCTGCTGCATGATAAAGTGGCAGTGAACTCAATTGTAATAGTTTTGTTTTGCTTTTGATAATACTCGTTTCTGGTTTTGTGCCATGCTACACCGTCCTGGTTAAGCTGTCAAGGTTTGGACACTGCTCTCGAGTTTTGTATGATTTTGATCAACAAGCAGTCAATGTTCTTTGATTTTTCTCTATATGTTTTGATTTAAAGAAACTAGCAATTTAGAAAATGTCATGTTCCTTGTTTTATGTAGAGTGGAGAACTAGGTTGTGTGTGACTCAAAGCAATGGCAACTGTGCTTTGATTGTCACAGTCAGTAATGGCAGTAGATATCTGAACTTGCAGCTCATGTAGAAGCAACTGTGTCTGTGGTTTGATTGTGAAAGTAAGTAATATGAGTAGAAATTGCATGACTCCAGGCTCTGGATGTGGAGTGTGGACCTTCTATCATCACTATTATAGGTCCAATTGGCATTACAAAATGTTGGCAGACTAAGGTAAGTTTGCTGGCTGCTAAACAAGACCAAAATCAGTGGTCTCATTGAGATATCAACCTGAACATGCTTTTAACACTTTTGCAATTTGTATGACACTGTCTGTCATTGCTACTTCTGTTGTGTCTTAGGAGTTGGTTGCTGCCACAATAATCTATTTGTGCAACTTGTCTTTATGGTTGTTTTGTTACCCACCGAAGGACACAGAGACTTGAGCTTCGCTTACTTTCACCAATTTTATTTTGTTTTTTTAAATTATACTCCATCGCAAATGGGATTAGCTAAGCCTAGAAGCAGGTTTTTTAACCGGACAAAACTTAGGTGTATTTTGTTTACGTTGTTTTTCATGTCCTTACCACATTCTTAAAGATTAAGCTATTTCTAGCATTCCAAATAACCCAAAATGCTGCGTGCCAAATAAGTCAAAGATCATTCCAGTGCCACTTATTTCTTGCCTCCCTACTCCAACATTCCCAATGAATAAATAAATTTGGTGGAACAATGAAGGAGAACTCCAGCCAAGAAAACAAGTTAGCCTAAATTTGGCAAGCCACCTCACAATGTAGAAAAAGGTGAGAAGATGTTTCAATTGTAGCATTGCACAAAACACACACATCCTATTCCTCCCGCGGTAAAATGTTACGCACTAAGAGGTTGCTTTTTGTTGAAATCCTATAGTAAATAAGTTTTCAAGAGAAAGCCACCACTCTTGAGGGAGCCAGACTTTTCCACAAAAAAGTAAAAATTCGCGTCTCACTATCACTCCACCTCTCCTCCCAAATCATGAATCACACAATGTCACCAAGTTTGTTATAAGCACAAAAAGTGAAGTTTATATAAAGAAGCATACAAAAAGCATCCAAGTTTTTGTCTTTTTTAAAATTATTTTTTGAGGAGAAAATTGTTCAAAAAGTTGAGAGTAATTCATTCATATATCACATAAATTAGGTTACATTAGTGATATTGGTTACATTAGTGTATTTTGATGAGAGAGAATGATATATGAATAATTTAAAATAAATTAATTTTGATTAAAGAAAGTGATTGGTTATGAGAGAGAGAGACATAAATTAATTTTTTACATGACTAATAACACTGAAGGAAAAATATTTACAGAGATAAAAAAAAAGATAATTAGATGCATCTATAAACCACGAAGATGGCAAGAAAAAGATATAAAAAGTGAATTTCTTCAACTTCACACAGAACTTCTTCTTCCAATTATAACGACGGTGAATGACATGGTTCGTCCGTCGGTAAAACTGGGTTCAGCCAAATTGGTTGTGATCTGCGTCAGTCTTCTAGGTTTTGCTCTCATTGCCGATTTTCTATGGGCTTCTTCATCTCCATCTTCTTATTTCCCTCGTTCCACTTTCAAAACTTCCACAATCATAATCCCTAAAGAGAAAGAACAGAAGAAGAAAAATTCTGTAAGATTACTTGCAGATGCTTATGCTGATTTACCTGCTCCTCAACTTGTTTGGGAAAAGATGAAAACTTCACCTGTTCCTAGACTTGATGGTGCTGCTATTCAGATTCGTAATCTTTTCTTCGTTTTTGCTGGTTATGCCGACATTAATACTGTAACTCTCTCTCTCTCTCTCTCTCAAGGTGTTTCTTACAAGCTTAGTTAAGAATGGATATCATAAGTGTTAATTGTACAAGATCTTTTATGTATAAGCCGTTTCAAACAAGCTTTTATTTTATAAGCACTAAATTGTTTCTATAGTCAAGCTTTGCTTTTATTGTTTAACACTTTTATGTGTGTTTTGTTTTTAACTAATAAGTTGCTTCTAACATTGAAGAGGAAACAATAGTAAGCTCTGGGTGAGATGAAAATAGCTTACAAAATAAGCTAATTAGTACAGAAATATCACGAACTTTTTCATAAGATCGTCGAAAAACTTACAGAAGAGCTTAATTGATTCTGCTTAATTTGCCTATATAAGTTCTTTCAAACATGTCTTAGTGGTTTTTGTTATACTATTGTGTTTTTCAGGTACATTCTCATGTTGATATATATAATTTTGATGATGGAACTTGGGGAGGACGTTTTGACATGCCAAAAGAAATGGCACATTCACATTTAGGAATGGCGACAGATGGAAGATACATTTATATAGTCAATGGGCAGTATGGCCCACAATGTAGAGGTCCCACCTCTGATACCTTTGTACTTGACACCGAAACAAAGCAATGGAGCGGTCTCCCTCCTTTGCCAGTCCCTAGGTATGTATATATGAATGTATGTACTTACTCTCTCAAATTACCACACCGCATTTGTTTGTTTGTTTGTTATTTATTTCTGATATTTCTTTGTAACGGACATGCTTCCAATTGTCGCCTGATGTAGGATATTGATATCAAAGATGTTATTTACTTCCATTTTATAGTTCTTTATGTTGCTTTAGGAAGTGGTAGAGACTTGTTTTATCAAGTACTAGCAAATTTTAGTCATTAGGAAAGAAATTACCAATGCTGAATCTTGATCTCCCTTGAATATTATGATAGAGCAGTTGGATGTGCAGAGGTGTCTGAAAGGCCCATCTCATCTCTGTTCATCAAAATTATCTTCAACTTTTTGAGTTGGGAAGTTGAAGTTTCAAAGAAGTTATGGGAATATACCCAATAGCACAGCAAAAGATAGAGAAGTGGGATTTGTAGATATAAAATAAAATGCATAATAACATTTATATTGTTAACTACTCTGAGAACTGAATAGACTAAGCTTAAAAATTGATCCATTTAGTTTCAGTTAGGTTTCACTAGTTTGACTTTTAGTGGATGGAGACATGGAATAACATTTAAGGTGAAAATTGATCCATTTAGTCTGCCCCTCTTAGTAGGAAAATACCTTTGTTGTTTATCGTTCACTAGTCTGACTTATTTTTTGGCTATCAGAAAATTGTGGTTTTGGATGATCTGTCTTTAGATGTCATTTGCTGGGACATTATGGTGTTTTTGATTCATATAGTTGACTCTTTACTGTTGAAAAAGGCTTTTACTCTTGTTGCTCACTAGTCTGATTTCATGAATGTAATTTTTCTTGTATCTGGTTATGGGTGGAAAAGATTTTGACAATGTTATACTCAATTTCAGATATGCACCGGCAACTCAACTTTGGAGAGGTCGATTGCATGTAATGGGTGGCAGTAAAGAGAATCGACATACACCTGGATTAGAACATTGGAGTCTTGCTGTCAAGAATGGAAAAGCATTAGAAAAGGAGTGGAGAAGTGAGATACCCATTCCCCGTGGAGGACCTCACAGGTTCGTTGCTTAATAATATACAATTCCTTTAATTGATATAATAAGTACTACTGTGCTACTATATCTATAGAAATAACATATTAGTAGTGATATTTTTTTTATATAGCCATAAAATATTGATTCAAACTATAAACCATTTTAATCTTTATTTATATGCATTTTCTTATGTGAATGCCAAAATGTATGATGTATATGTCACCTGCTATTTGTTACTGATAAACATCATATTTTAGGGCTTGTGTTGTGGCCAATGATCGTCTTTATGTTCTTGGTGGTCAAGAAGGTGATTTTATGGCCAAACCTGGGTCACCTATTTTTAAGTGCTCGCGTAGGATGGAGGTAAGTTGCTGATATAATTGTTATGATTCTTGTCTTATTTAGTCCTATTGTGATCAACCTAACTTTCTTCTGCGATGCTGTTTTATAGTTTGCTCTGTGATTCATTGTTTATTGTCATGTCAGGTGGTCTATCCTGATGTTTACATGTTGGATGACGAGATGAAGTGGAAAGTGCTACCTCCAATGCCAAAACAAAACTCACATATTGAATTTGCATGGGTGCTTGTAAACAATTCCATTGTTATTGCTGGAGGCACGACAGAGAAGCACCCTGAAACCAAGAAAATGGTTTTAAACGGAGAAGTGTTCCAGTTTAACTTGAATACTTTGGTACAGACTTCTCTTATAAAGCTCTTAGGAAAATTGTTTTTGTTGCTGCATATTTGTTCTTACTCAATCATTTAAGCTGACATACATTCTTATATGTACTTTACTCTTTTATATGCAAGTAGCTATACAAAGAAATATCCCATTTCAGTTATTTCAGCATGTCACTCACTTGAACCCTGAAATTGGGATTTGACAACAAAATATCTTCTAGTTCTCTCCCACAGCTATGGAGCTTTTATAATTTGGAGCTAAACTCATGTTTTACCCTTTCTCTATATTCTGAAATCATATTGTTGTTCACTCTGTAGAACCGACACTTCTAATCTACGGCATGTCCTATGTTTGACACATGTCAGTATCCGACATGGTACTGACACATGTGATTGCATAAAATTATGTCATTTTTTTTCTTCAAATTATTACCGGTATCAACGTGCCCGATGTCCGTATCTGTGTCAATGCTTCATAGGTTGTTCATCCAGTGTCGGTGATTTTCCCATTTTCCCAGGTTTTAAAATTTTGAATTGCTGGTTTGAGATCAATAAATATAGTAAGATGATTAGGCACTCTTTGTTTTTATTTATTTTAAACCCAGACCTACATAGGGCTTTGAAGTGTACGATTCCACTGAATTCAATTTTTTTGTTAAGGTTCTTGGTTGCCTTTTCACTCTGTCATATACTCACCATTCAGTGAAATGTCAAAGCTTCCTTTACACAAATTTCACACGGTGCAAATTGTGGTTCATCTTTTGTACCCTTGAGTCCTTTTTAGTATCTAGTTCTGCAAAGCACCTTTAAATTTTAATATTTCTATTTAGTAACTTGTGCCATAACTTATGGTTTGTCAAACATTTTTCTGCACCTAATTTGCTGTCAATATGCAATAGAAACAAGAAATAATTTACAATGCTTTAATTCAATATCTAATAGTTTATTTTCAATATTATCAATGTCGCAGAAGTGGTCTGTGATCGGAAAGTTACCATACCGGGTGAAAACAACTCTAGTTGGATTTTGGAATGGTTGGTTGTACTTCACTTCAGGACAGAGAGACAAGGGACCTGATGATCCATCACCAAAAAAGGTCGTTGGAGATATGTGGAGAACAAAATTAAAGTTGAATGAGTGACCAATTGCTGTCGAATCGAATCTTTTTGTAGCTTCTTTATCTAACTACTATACGAAATTGCAGCAGAGGTGAAGAGGCCGATATATTACACATTCTTTATCGCTAGAATATTCGTTGTTGTAATTCACTGAGAATGGCTAATTCAATTCAACATTAATAGTTGTTGTCACAGACCTTATACAAAAGGCAAATTTACTCATCTTTTTTGAGGTGTGCTTACACCTCCTTTACTTTTTTAGGGTGGTTAGTGTTCATGTAAACTATACCAGTAGTGTGCACGCTTCTAATGAACTTTTGTAACCTTGCCCTGTTTATACTTTTTATATATCTTATAATATTATTTCTTAAAATATATGTTCAAATATCTAATTTGTGAAATCTGATTGGACATCTATACTTTACACGTCATTTTAGATGAATTATACAATGAAGGTGATTAAACAATTATGGGGATTGTTGTTCTTTTTCAACTACTAAAACACAAATACTTATATTGTGATATTCGTAAAACATAAAACATAGATAGAAACTAGGCATAATAAGTTTCTTGAGAAGATTTTTATTTTTTATTTTTCTTGAGAAAGTTAACTTTGGTTGTATGTTGATTATAATTATTTCAAGACCCGGTCTATGTAGAAAGACTCAACTCGGTTGGTCACTTGAAAAATCTAGAACACCAATCAACAAAGAACAGTCATTGTTTGACACTCCATTGGGGTCCAGTTGGCAGGTGAGGGATATAAACAAAGCCAGAAAATTAAGAGATATGATAGATAAGAATAAACAGTGGTCACTAAACTATCACTCTCTTGTCAATTTAGTCCCTAAAGTATCATGAAAAACAACCAATTTTGTTATTGAGGGACTACATAGTTTGATGAGAGAATAGTTTATGGACATATTAGTTGATTTTAATAGTTTAGGGACTAAATTGGTGAGAAGTGATAGTTTAAGGACTAAATTGACTGTTTATTTGATAGATAATGTAATAGGAAAGGGGAAAAAGAAATAAATACAGAAAGAGATGTAAGGGGAGAAAGTGCAAGAATATTAATATTTTAAACAATGCCACAAACCTATAATGCTAATGAACAATGCCAAAAGTTTTTACAATTTTCATATCTCTTCCTAATTGAGTAGTTGCTGTATTTACAATAGCAAATACTATAACAGCAGCAAATGACACTAAATAATGCTTATCTGATTGAAAATACATTGATGAAATATGCTACACATGACATAGTGGTCTTAACAAAGAGCACATGACTTGAGATTCATTGTGTCCTTAGGTAGTCCTTAGAGTTGAAGCACAAGCTCCCCAAGAAAAAGCTCCTTATCAAATCCAAGTCCAGAAGGTTCAACAGGTTGAACTAAACCATCCACCATTCCACCAAACACATACAAATAACGACCAGAAGGATCTACGCAGGCACGATGAAATGATCTAGATTTCGGTTCATATCCATTTGATTTCCATCGTTTCCACATCCTCGTCAACACTCTCTTTGAACTTGCTGTGGTTGAAGGAATGGAACTAATATCTAATACCCAAAAGTCATTTTTCCTATGTCTTGATGAGTCTTCTCCTCCATAAATTAACAACCTACCTCCTAAAACCATTGTAGCAGTGTGACCAACTCTAGGAAGTGAAATACCATCTGGTATGTTTTGTAAATCATAAAGTACTTGAATCCATCTCATGAAACCTTGACAAGTATCCAATAACCATACATCATGAAGCACTTCATAACCTAAACCTCTACCTCCAAATAGTATTGTTCTATTTCTTCCAATGCAAGTCAACGTGTGTCCTGAACGTGGCGGAGGTGATGGATGAATGGCAATCTCATGCCATGTGCCGAAACAATGACTATCCGATAACTCTAAGATCCATGTGTCCCCTAAGCGGAGTCCATGAAGTCCGATTCCTCCATGGATTACCATTCTCTTGTCATCGATGCAACAAGCAGCATGAGCTCCCCTAGGTGGTGGAGCAACACTCCCAACATCTATCATTTTCCATGAAAAAGTAATGCCTTTGTTTTCATTGTGTGCAACTTTTCCAATCCATGTATCATTTTGACGGTTTCCATGATCATTGATGCCTCCGAAGAGAACAAGGAAATCACCCATTTCCACACATGTATGACCAAATCTTCCACTTGGTATGCCTGAATGAACTGTCTTCCATTTCAATATTCTCTGGAAATCGTTACCAATGTATGCCACCCACGTGTCATCAAGGTGCCGCCCTAAAACAAAGCACAAAACAAATATATTATTTATTAGCATATAACTACTCAATTGAATCCTCTGAAGCATCTTTAGTGAAACATTGACTGTTTGATTAATCTAACTATTGAGATGATTATCTCTCTTATCTTAGATTAATCCAATAGTCGAGATTTGACTAGAGAGGTGCAAAGGACTCATGGTGATAACCATAATAGGGGCTTTGAAGTCCAAAAAGGCAGTGTATAAATAATTCATATGGTGGCATATTCTCCAAAACTGGGACATAACCTAACTTTCAAGGAGTATATAGGAATCCACAGGTAAATAAATCCTTCTTATGGTAAGATCAAGTAGAAGTCTCCTAGACAGGTTGAAATGCTTAAAATCCCAATTTACATCAATTACTGTAACAAGACATCAGCAAGAAAGCTCATACTCATTGATACTTTGATCTTTCAAATGATAAAAATACAGTGAATCAGTGATAACAAATTTGACATGAAAATAACCATGAATTCACTTCATTCTCAAATATAACCTACATCACCTAAACTATAACAAACTTTCAACATTTATGCTTAATTACACTTTTGTAACTAAAGTGTCAGGATTGTGCAATTTTTATCCTGGTGTTTCAATTCCCCGAATTGAATCCTCCATATAGCCAACTGCCCAATTGTTATAATCAGGTCCTTTCGTCTATCAACCGGTCTAACTTTTAACATTAAGAGCCTACGTAACCAATGTGGGTCTAAGCTAGTGTTGACTTAAAAATTAGACGGTTAGTAGACAAAGGACCTCATTATACCAATTAGGATACCTAAGAGACTCAAGTCGCGCAATTGGAACTCAGATCAAAATTGCATAATCGTGTTGTCTAGAAACTAAAATAACAATTAATTGAGTTTTATTATAATATTTTTCTGTTTAATTCGTTTCTTTTTAGGGTAACGAATTTGTAACTGACATGATACACAAAAAATAGATAAGATTATGATATATATTAGATATAATGATTACCTGGTTTAAACTAGAAGCCATGTGAATCACTTATGAAGATACACAGCACAAAATAACAAAAAAATAACCAAAAAAAGAAAGAAATAAAAGCATGGAAAGTGAAACTAACCTCCATCACAACCACCACCAAACAAGATAAGACAGTCAGAAACAAAGTTGAGAGAGTGAGAAGCTCTTGCTTTAGGGAAATCTAAATCTCCATGAGGGTATGACAATTTATGACAACAAACAGAATCCATCTGATATATTTGCTTATAGAGTTTCATCCATGAAAACTGATGAACATGGTGGTTGGAATTAATACAAGACTTGACTAGTGAATCCACACATGTTGAACTCAAGTCTCTCTTGCATAAGGATTTCCACAGTGTTTCAGATGAAGTTAAAGCTTTGAATCTCTTGCAAGTCATGGAAAGAGAAAGAATTGCATCTATAGGGAGAAGAAGGATAATAGTGAAGATGTAATCTTGAGGTATGTTGGTTATTGGTGATCCACTATAATTTTGATTATAACTAACACTAGTGGTTTCTTCCATGTCTG
>Ga0228710_1000217_pt1 | contig 59397 bp, 24 predicted proteins | sample MedpolnodulmetaG_FD_177995 | JGI IMG/M metagenome (GOLD analysis project Ga0228710, IMG submission 177995) | Root nodule microbial communities from Medicago polymorpha collected in Santa Monica, California, United States - pink nodules | ecosystem: Host-associated > Plants > Roots > Nodule... | reverse complement strand
ATCCGAAAAAAAAAAAAAAAAAACATACATCTCAGTGCTAGCTCTTGGACGTTTTCTGTAAGTACATCCAAAATGAAAGTAAAAAGATAAGGCTTATGGTTGACCATTGGTGAATTCCTATTGTTCTATGAAAATCGTGGTGCCCCATCCTGCACTCGCACACTAGCTGAAGCCTCCTCATACATATTCTTGATAGCTCAAGCATAATCAATCCTAACTCATTTCTTCTCTAAGGCTTTCCACAAAATCTATCTTGGCATTCTAGCTTATGTCTTTTTCAAATCATTGAAAACTATGCACAAGTCTTTTTTATCCATTCGATATTGCCCATTACATGTCATATTAAGTAGATTGCTTCCATGGCCGACATCTCAATAAAATCAAATTGTTTATCAGTAATTCAAATCTCTTTTCTTAGCCTCCGTCAGTCATTCTTTGCCATAACTTAATGATATGAATCATAAGTTTAATTCACCAATAACTTGTACAATTTTGTATATCCCATTTTTCTTTTTACAAAACTATCAACATTTTTTTTAGGGATACGAAATTATCAACATAACAAGTGTTTTTTTTTTGTTGCTATATTTCATTAATTAATTTTCTCTCACTAATATACACTCATTTATTGTATATCAATTCACATACATACTTCATTAACTACTAACAATTAATAAAAATATTTTAGTAAATGAAACTTATTTTGTCATTGAAATCAACATAACTAATTATTTTTTCATGATCGTAGGAACTCAAATGTGACACTTATAATGAGAAGATAGAACATTAAACGTTACCAAATCACTTATAGCATGTCCACCAAGAGTTTTATCATCGACTTTCAAACATTATGTAACCGTTCCATAATTTTTGTTTTCATTGGAGTACTTGTCAATTCAAGTTCCATAAAAAAAATTGCATAGTACCTTATTTGAGCTACCGTTCCATACTATTATCAAATATAATTGATTATCCTTGCAATCAACCAACAAACGAATTAATTAAACTTTTTGTCCCATATGAGTTTCTTAAATATGCATCATTCAAGTAAAAAAATTGTGGGTTGTATAAATGTGACGTGGTACAATGAAACCCACTAGAGAAGAGATAAGTTTCTCAATGAAATTAGACTATAAGCTATATTTTGTAATCATACGAGCTTATGAACTATAAGTTATAAGTTTAATTTTGTGTCTTACGAAATATATACTTAGATTATTTATGTTGGAGATACTCTTTAAAAGAACTAACTCAACAAAACATAGGTATTTAATGCATTTTTCTTATTACAATGACTTTGCCAAAATTATTAAGTCACTATAATTTTGCAAAGAGTAACCATAGTAAAACCATGGTAGCTCAACATGATTTCGAAAATACACCAAATATACACTTAGTTGAATTCCTTAGCGATAACAATTGTAATGTACAAGAAGAGCAACTTAAATTAAGAGAAGGATCTTCGTAATGATCAATAGTCGTCAATTAAGTAAAATATGCATATTTTTTTAAAGATTATTCGGCTATTAAAACATTTAACTATGCATTTCAAGATATTGCACAATTGCTAATGCTAACATTGTTAGATTGAATATTTTTATAGTATTTCATATTCAAATCTAATATCTTTTATTTTATATGAAAGTTTATATTAGTATTTGTCACTTCGTCTATGTTTAATAAAACATTCAACTATGCATTTTATTTCAACCTTTCTCTTTGAAAATTGGAGGTACATTTTTTTATTTGTTCGACTCAGGTGGGAGTACAATTTGAGTAAACAAAATCCACTTTTATATTACTTAAAAGATAAAAAGAAATTAAAAAGTCATGGGTATGTATCAATGTTTCACAACACCACGTCACCTCCTCAATTCCAACTCACCATGTTTGTTAACTATTGGACAGCGTGACCAAGTATGTTTAATTGTTTTAAAAAAGGAATACAAATTGCAAAATTAAAAGTAGAGGTACGAAATTGAAGATTGATAAAGTTAGGAGACAAAAACTAATTAAATCTATTACTTGCAATAAAATGATAATTAGAAACTAACATGTAGTTGATTCCATCATTGACCGGAGATTCAAATATCCAAGTTTAGTGGTTATCAGTTCGAACATTAAGTCTTGTACATGATAATTTGATTGAGAGAATCTATCTTAGATGTACAATTAATTCACAAACACATATTACACTTTTGTACTCTCACATTGTGGTTTTTTGTGTTTTGATAAAATGAATTGGCTGTTTTTTTTCTTCTCTGAGCCCGACGTGACTTTTGTTCTTCATAAAGACCTTGCAACTAGGTCAATCCCCTAAACTTAACACCATACCTTAGTCTTATTCGAATTACATAGATTTATGCTCTCGCACACTTTGCGAGTTAAGATCTAAATAAAGTGAGGTTAATTAAACTAAAAGGAAAGCAATCGCTTGATGAAATGATCAAGGGTTAATAGGTCTTTATTCTCTGTAATATAAGTTATTTTCAATTTTCATCCCTGTAAAATTATTTTTTTGATTTACCCCTTGTAAAATATTTTTGTTTTGATTTACTACCCCCTAATAGGCCAAACAAAAACCAAAATTTCTTGAAAAATAAAATAAAATTGGTTTTTGTTTGGCCTATTAGGGGGGTAAATCAAAACAGAAATATTTTACAGGGGGTAAATCAAAAAAATAATTTTACAAAGAGGGAAATCGAAAATGACCTATATTACAGGGGGTAAAGACCTATTAAACCAATGATCAAATATTGAGACAATGCTTGATCTAAATTCCATCACAAGACTTGAAAGAGTGAAGTGTTTAAAGATTTAAACCATGTTGAATCCAAATTCCATCAGGGTACTCAAGTCCAAGCCTCAGGCAGAGTGAAGTGCTTAATGATTGAGACCATGCTGGACTCAAATTCCATCACAATACAATAAAAATTGGCACAAAAAATCTAAAAAAGAATAAATTAAAATAATGGCTCAAAGTTACAGTTTTACCAACCCAAAAATATAAATAAATAGAAAAAGTATGTACTGCCAACCAAACTAGTTAGAGGGTGGCCACAATGATTAAGAAATGAATAAAATATGAAAATGGTTATTTATTATTGATATTCGCACTCCCACTGTTACTAAATTCCAAGATCCACAGCACCCATCCATTTCATTCATTCACCCATTCAATTTTGTGTTAAGCTTGCCTACATTCGCGCACATCCACAAAGTCACAACATCAATGACATCTACTACAATTAGATCGAGATCGAACGGTGTAAATTAATGATTATTCATCTTGTTGTTTTCTAAAATATTAAATTTAAAATATTTGATCTCGATCTAACGATGACATGTGTTGTGATTAGGTGAGTGCACAAACTAGTCATTGCATATAATCCAATTTCTTCAATTCTCTACCATGTCTATCTTTTTCTCAAAATTTAAAAATACTTAGAAATGCTAGCAAATGCTTTTACAACATTGTTTTGACATTAAAAATTATGTAATTATGACTTTTACATGTGTTTGACTTATATTTTTATGACACAATTTATTTTTGTGGATTTTCTTAAAGAATGACCTTATGACACTTGTTAGCAATACTCATACTTTTATTAGTAAACCAATGTATCATCTACACCAGATTGTTTAGATGAGATGACACTAGTCTTGAGTTCACATTCATCTTTAAATATGAAGCAATTTTAAAACTCTTAAGAAAAGTTCGCCACCTAGTTGAGTCCTCACCACTTAAAGAATTGTCTCCATAGAGATATTTTGTTTACACCAAAAACTAATGTATCATCCACCTCACGTAAAACTATAAAGACTAATCTTTCTCTAAGTAATCAAAATCAATTTAACAATTAACAAATTAATCTCTCCCTCAATTTTTTCTAACAAATTAAACACTTTCAACTAATGGTTTTTCATACATGCATTAAAGATCAATTACTAATCACATAAATATGAAAATTGCTCTTCTCACCATCACCATCATTTTTGCTCCAAAATACGGAAATACAAAAATATCCCATCGACAGTTAACTGTCGTCAAGGATCGACAACATCGGCATTAGCCAGCTTCAGTTAAATGGATGTTGAGAAAATCAATTTTCAATAAATATGCGGTCTAAATATCTATCACTTCAAATATAAAACACCCTGAAACACCTTTTTGTTGATTTCTCTGCTTCCCTATTGGTTAAAACCTCAAATCCATATCTCTCTGATGAATTTCTCTCTCTTGGGAGAGATATCAAAAAGCAAGTATCTTTTTCAACTTATTATTAAACCAAAAAAATAAAAAAAAAAAAAAAAGTATCAAATGCCAAATGGGTAGTGGCACTGCCACTGCACTCACAATAACCACCAATTATTCTTCCCACACACAAATTTCTTAACTTTGTTACCAAAAATTCAAAAGGGTTCTCTTTTCTTTATCTTTAGGTAAATATTTGATATGGGTTTTTTGAGTTTGAGTTTCAAGACTTTTCTTTCAACTTGTTCTCATCAATTTTGAGCTAAAGTTTGAATTTTTATTTGTTTTTTTATATATGGTTTTGTTTTCTTTGCTGAATCTGTGATGTTTTTGAGGGTTTGTGTATTGTAGTTGAATTTAGCAAAATTCCATTTTTTTTTTGTGATAGTGTGTTCTTTTGTGTATTTAGGATCTAATTCCATCTGGGTTTTCTTTCTCTTCAAGGAATTTGAATGGTTTTGATGAATTGGTGTAGACTTTGTTGCAAAAACGAAGTAGAGTTATAGTTTCTTGGCGAATTGTTGAATTTGAATGTTTGTGGCATATAGTGGAAGATTATTTTAGTTACAAATAGTTGAAGAGTGATGGCTGCAGAGTCAAATACTGGTTTTCATTATGGTGATATGAATTCATCTTTGAATTGGCATGCAATATCATTTGAATCTGGTGGTGTTGTTAGTAGCTTGCCTGAGATGGTTCCAATGGGAAATTATTTTGGGTTGAATAATGATACTTCTGGGATGATGATGTATTCGGGGAATTCAGGCGTTGTTAGTAGGAATTCATCTGTTATGAGTCAACCAGGGAATGTGTCTGGCTGTTCTCTTCTTGTTGATTCGGTTCCGGGATTGAAGCATGATGCAGGTTTGGCTGCTGAGTGGTCTGTTGATGAACAGTATAAATTGGAGGAGGGGCTTCTCAAGTAAGTAATTTATCTTTGGTTGTCGTTCTTGTTATTGTTTTTGCGTATGATGTACAATTTCAATCACTTGACACGACACTGACACATCAACATCCATGGTACTTTGAGAAAACATAATTGATTGTAACCACATGTGTCGTGTCGGTAAGATTTGAAGGCATGTCTGACACCGGACGCACCTTCAATGTGAAGTGTCGGTGCTACGTAGATTTTGACATCTTTGTATTTCATTGCTGCTGCATAGTATCTTGGTTTCGGCAGAGTACTTTGTCTTTTTCAGGAACATAATTTTAAACGAGCTTAATCATGTATTTCACATATTTTTGTCATCACTTAACTACAACAACTCTTAGAATTTGGGTTGGACTTAACTCAACCCTACGAAACCAGTTTGTAAGGTGAGGACTACACACCATATATATAAATACATTTTTAGGTCACATCTCATCCAATGTGAGACTCTTAACACACTCTTCTCAAGCTAAGGATTGGACATCTAGAGTGTGACCCGAGTAAGCTGATAGCGGGTTACCGAACTGATCTTAGATAGACTCTGACATCTCCTTATAATTTGGGTTGAGCACAACTCAATCCTACATAATCGGTTTGTAAGGTGAGGACTGCCCACCACTTATAAACACAATTTTTTCGGCCCTATATCTCACCCAATTTGGCCTGAAAGCTTTGTCTTAAATGAAGGCCACCGTGTTGCCTAACTACAGTTTCAGTACGTAGTTAATTTGTTTGTTTATGACTTCACTAGAAACATGTTTAAGTAAGATGGTATTATTGTTCAATAATATTTATCTTTTGGGAAATGCTAAAGAGTGCCCTTGGGGCATTGGTTAAGATGATAAAAATAGAAACATTATATTGGGAAACGGTGAAAAGTGAAGAATTTAACTTTTTAAAAGTCAAAACATTGTTGAATTCAATGTAAATATACTACTTTTGGTTTCCTTAACCATTGCCCTGAGGGCATTGGTTAGCAAGACCCTTATCTTTTTGGCAAAAAAAAAAGATAGGAGGAATTTTTAGCTGAGACGTTGACACAAAATTATAAAGAAAAGAAACTCTAGACGCAACTAGGAATGTGAAACAATTCAGGAATGCAGCAAATAGAAGTTGTGAACATAATAATAATTCATATCCGTAATAGTCCTCAAAAACCAAATAAAATTTGTAAGCATGGTCATAATTCATATCTCATAGCAAGTTTAGGGCCATGAAGTTATTATTTTTCTTATCTTACATTCATAAAGGTAGACACTTGTAGTTATGCTCTTTGCGTCTTTCTGGTGTTAGCTATTTCACATCTTTGCGCATCAATGATATGCTGAGAGACTATGCATCCTTGCTGCATTTCTAGTTCTCCTCTGTTTTTATTGTACTTGTTTTGTATTTTTTCAGCTTCTTGAGGATACTTTATCCATGTGCTTCACTTCTTCTAATACTTTTTGTATTTCTTTCTATGTATTCTCCATTTTGTTTTTTTTATAATTTTAAATCTGAACCTTTATGTTGAGAATGCTTCAAATATAACAAGTTAACAGTGTTGACGAATGATGACTCTATGATTCATAACTCATCATACTTTTAAAAGTCTAATTAGGGAATAAAACTATTGTCTTTTCCTTTTCTTTGTCCTCCATCTTTGTTTATGGAACCGCATACGCGCTTTTCCGTCTATAACATTCTCTTCAATTTCCAAATGCGATATTATTTTCTTAATTCCAACATCAAATGCTGCAAACCCTTCTTTTATTTTTTATTCTTTTGTCGACAATGTGTTATATATCCCAGACAGCGGAAGTAGCAGTCGACTCCAAGTACATTATGGAGGGATTCCTAAAATACTCCTAGCAAAAGCCTTAGAGCCTGTTTGGTTGAGTTTTGATTTTCTGTTTTTAAAAATTGTTTTGTAAATCAATTTCAGAAAACTATTTTTGAGAAGATAACAATAAAATCTGTTTGGAAATCCAATTTTTCAAAATTGTCTTCGAGATGAAAAGTTCAACGTATTTACAGTGATGCCATTAATGAAAAGTTTATGTTTTCCGCATGTTTTCAAAACACAGAATAGAGAAAGAAAACACCTAAAATATGTTTTGGTTTTTCGTTTTTAAAAACAGAAAATCAAAACAATTTTTGAAAACTAATCAACAAAAACTCATTGTCAAACAAGTTTTTAGTTTTTTACTTTCTAAAAACTAAAATACAGTTTTTCAAAAGAAAATGAAACAGGCCCTTAACCTTTAAAATTTGAAATTTGGAAGTTATTATGGGGTTAGGTATGACACTGTATCAGCTGCGGCATCCACTATTTTGGACGCTATAGTGGCTGCTAATGCTATGGCCACTACGTTAAACTGCTCTGCTCCAGCATGTCCTGTAGTGGCCAGGGGTCGCTCAACTACACCGCTATAGCTCCTCTATTGCATGCTATTGACCACGTTTTGACATTTGTATGGTCTTACTTTTTTCTATTCAACTAGAATTGGTTGAATCAAATTGGCTATGCCAAGCTTTTTGTCACACGGTTTTTTATATTCTAGTGCGAATATGTCTTCCTCTTTTTATATTTTCTATTGCATAACCCTTGTTTTCTCTCTTTTTTTTTTGCCCTCTTTCATGGCTAGACATGCTGATGAGCCGAGTATCATGAGGTACGTCAAAATTGCTGCCTCATTGCGTGATAAAACTGTTCGTGATGTTGCTTTGAGGTGTAGGTGGATGACTGTAAGCTCTTGTTCTCTTAACAATGTCTTCAATCTTCCTAATATTATTTTATTAAAAATGCTATAGATTTCTGATATTTTCATCCAAGATAAAAAGGATAAGAATGACCCTATTTAAAGATTATGTTCCATCTCATGATCAAATAGATATTTTTTATTTAAGTAGAACAAGTTACCTAACCTTACCTCTTTTCCCCATTCAAAAGTGAAAAATACTATGTTCTGCACAAACCTTCATCCAGATAAAATGTTATGCTACCAACATAATGCATTAAGTATAAACTTGGATATTTATGTAAATAGCACCTTGAAGCATGCACATAGGAAATTGAAATATGTTTAAACCATTTTGCAGAGAAAGCGAAGGAAATCAGAAGAGCACATGTTAAAGAAGGTCAACAGTAGGAAGGTACATGAAACTAGAAAGCTGGTGTATGTTATGTTTCTTATAGTATATTGTTTCTTATGTTATGTTATGTTTCTTATAGCATACTTGATCTTTTGAATGTCAAATGTTTTTTACTTTTTTACATCTATTTTTGACGATATACTTGTTACAGATTAAAAAGATGTAATTTTATGATGCTTTTTGGTTGTGATTCTGAGTTTTTAAAAAAAATAAATAATAAAACATTTTTTTGAAGGATAAAACATTAATTTAATGATATAAAAAATGTAGTACAAGGTATCTTAAAGAAGTAACATAGAAAACAGTAAATATACACAGACACGTATCTACCATGGGGGCAGTGGGGTCCATTCATAACACTGTAACAAACTATTAAACCAACACTTACATATTATTGAGATTTACTATTTTTTCTCTCCAATTTTTATTAAGTTTTAACCTTTGTACGTGTATTAGAATTAAATAATTAATTAGTGCAATATTTTTTTAATATGCTAGAAATGGAAAAATATTAAAAAAAATCAACATTTAAGAGCAATTATAAACTACACTTATATGCAATTGTAAACTACACTTGTATAAATTTTTATCGCTTCTGTGTTTATATATTTTTACGTGAATTTTTATGATATAACCTTGACTCCACTTATTATAATTTCTAGATCCATCCCTGCATATACATCTAATACATTGAACATATCTTTTCTTAAAGCCCTAAGTAAATATTAATTTAGATGCTGTATAACAATAGCTGTAAAATGAAAAGCACAGTGCCAAAAAATCTATAATTTTGTTCCTACAGAAAATGCTTATTAGGTCTATGTATTTATGAAATAAAAATGAAGATCATTGATGAAAACTACCGATTCATGTCTAGGATGCCTGTGATTGCTTAAAAACAAAATATGCCTATGTTTCAAACCACGAACAGGACTCCTCTTTAGATAACATTGAATCAATAAATGTCACTAGGATCTAGTGTTGAATGTTGATTGAAAAAACTGCATTATAAGTTTTTTCTTCTTCAGGATAAGCCAATGGTTTCATCACCAAAGCAGTGTATGCAGCCAGTTCTAACCCCAAGTGTGGCCACGTATTCATGTGTATCACAACCTATGGACAGAAGTCAACGGATACCATATGATAATGGTCAGTATAAGTCAAATTTTCATTTATTTTTCTTTGCATAGATGCAAGCACGACACTATTTATCTTTGATTTTTTAGTTTATGTCAGTTTTGTAGACTACAAAACTCTACTAAAAATAACAGCTACTGGCTGGAACTGGAAACCCAAAACAGTGTTGTCAATATTGGCAATGCGAATTGTGGTGGCGGATTGTTTGATAACTGCCACGCCAATTTGTGATGGATATGATGGCGTCAATGGCGGACTTTTGGCTTTCCTCCTTGGTCTGCCATTGATAACATTGACCCAAAACTATTTTTTACCATTTGCTATGAATTTAATGCTAAAGCATGGAGAATGCAAGGATTTAATTCTTGACTACCCAGTCATAAAATTCTAATAAAGTATGATAATTCATGAACAAGTCTCTTTATAGTTTAATCTGCTTAGTAGATGCCTCAGTAGTTTTGAATTTGACTTATTATTGACCAGTTGCAAATCTTTTGGGCAGGCTAGGCCCCTAAGGTGTAAAACAGTGTTGTTTATTTACAGATTTCTTTGTTACCTAACTCTTATCACTTCATATGCTCTAAAACTACCTGGCCTTTCCTAGTTTTTGTTGTGTGTCTTAGCATCACCGCACAGGCGTCGTTATTTTGTCAATAATTTTCCCCCTGTTTTTTACTGTCAGGAATTTGTGATCCCGTGAAGCGACTCTTGGAGCAAAATGCTCAAGCTTTTAGTCAAATAAATTCCAATTTATCTACTTTCAAGGTGACTATCTCAACCTCCATTGTTATTTTTCTTTGTTTGTAAGATAATAAATACTGGTGCAACTGATGATTTTTAAGCCCTTAAAAAACATAGATAGAAAGTCTTCTTAATCATTATTGACTAATGATTTAATAATCCAAAATTTAATTTTATGAGGCATTGCACCTATCCAGGTGTTTTTGTTGTAATTAATTGATGTGTTCTATCAGAGACAAAATTGTTGGATAAAGAAGAATATTATAGTAATGTTAGCATATTTACACTTATCAATGTAGTAGCAGCTTAGCTTGTTTATATATTCGGTAGGATAGATAGTAAGTGTAATAACAGAATATGCTGATATTTGTTGCGACAGAATTCCCTTGAGCTTCTAAAGGCTCATTTCCTTTATAAAAAGTTTTGTATCATGTCGAAGGAATGGATGAATCACTTTTACCATGTTCTCTGAACAGAGATTACCGGTTTTCTGTTCAGTCAAGTACTTCGTCGCACTTTCCTTTACCTTCCCTAACTTTCTTTCACTCCTAACTTCGTCGCACTTTCTCTTACTCCTTTACTTCGTCGCACCGATTCCGAAAGTCCTCCTTCTGGATTCTGATCATCTCGTTCACTGAGTGCCGCAAATTCTACTTCCCTCAGTCCAGTGAACTTCATTCATGCAATTCCTTCGAAACTTGACGGCAAAACCTACTTGCTGCGTTGAAGTGGTCGTCAAAGCGTCCAAGTTGCATTAATATTTGGTAGGTTCATAGATACAAGCAAGGTTTGCCTTTGAAGAAGATTGGGAACTTGACATTGTTAATGAAGCCTATCAGCAATTGGAAGTATAACACCAAATGATATTTTCCTAGCTTCTCTCTCTTTCGGTATCCAGCCTCATGCATTATACTTACCGGATGCACTCACTCATGGAAACTTGTCAAGTGTGGGAGTATCCATACCTGTTTCTTCGGGCTTAAAAAGCTTCATTAGATATCATTTTGTCAATCTATAGTCTCTTTTGCTTTCTTCGTAAATATTGCACAAGTTGTATTTTCACTATCACAGTCTCAATCTCAAAACATCATTAAACACTTAGCACAAAGTCATGGTGCATTGTCCTTCTCAATGCCTAATGTTTCTTCTCAATTTGGCTGAGGATGTGGATGTGGCTGCAGGAGAGGTCATTATCAACTTGTCAACCATGTCACAAGTATGGTCATAATGCTTACGTTGTCATTGGTTTGAATAAATTGTGCCTCCACCACCATCAAATTTATCTAGTTACTCATCACCAAACATTTACGAAGCACCCTGGTCTCTTGTATAGGATGCTCAATAATCAACTTTGCTCACTGCTCAATATCCTCAATTAGCATATAACCAGGCGTTGCTCCTCCAAGGTCCTCTAACTCTCAATATTGGATCCAGATCCAGGAGCTTTATATCATGCCATAACTTACCAAAAAGTGTAATGCTCAAGTCCCTAGTAGCACTGGCTCTGTAGCCGAAGTTCCAACCATTGCACTCTACGATGCTTCACTTGGCCTTTTTCTGATCAACCCCTCCGAATGAAGTGTGATTTAAGATTCACATTTTTTAACTTGTTAAACCATCTGAACCTTAGAAAAGATAATCGTAACTTAACTAGAAATATGATAACTTAGCTGGGGATAAACATTATAGGCTTCATGGTTCCTGATATTCTGAATTAATTAACAATTTATAGGTAATGGATTTTTACTTGCTTTACTATATTTTTTTCTTTCCCTTTGAATTATCTATCTGAATTAAGGCGTCCTATTTTTGTAAACTATGTATTGTCATATCCTATGTTACTATTCTTATCTATCTCAATTAGTTTTTGCCTTTTTGGCCTCTAAGCTTGTGGTAATGATAATTTTCTTTTATAAACAGTTGCAGGATAACATTGACCTCTTCAGTCAGACACGGCACAACATTAGTACCATTCTTGATGAGTATGTGGATATTTTCAACAAGTTCACTTTTAATATACTTAAAATCTACTTTTTTTTTTCTTGGTACAAATTTGAATTTGATGTCTATTGCCTTTTGAAGTTCATTGATTAAGTTTGTGCAGCATGAGAGCGATGCCTGGTATAATGAGCCAAATGCTTCCACTTCCTGTGTCGATTGACGAGGACCTTGCAAGTAGTATATTACATAATAAAACTCAGGTAAAAGTTGCTGCCTTGCTGGTAAACTTAACACATTATGTATTTCACCGTTCCTCTTTTGATGTTATACAATCATGCTTCCATTTATTTTTTGTGTGCAATATGCTCCTCTAATTAATTGAAAATTTGAAACTCATTGTCCACATACAAATAGCAACAAATTGAACACATTAAGGGACTGAAATAATGCAAAGTAAAAATGTCATGAAATGTGCTAATGGCCTGTTTGGTTTGTAAAGCCTTTTTTGGTTTTCATTTTTAATTTTTTTAAAAAAATGCCACTTTGTTTTCACTTCATTTCCATTTTACTAAGATTCATAGAAGAGTGATTTACAATAATGATTACAAAAACAGGTGTTTCTGTTAGCTGAATGATATGATGACCTAACAATAACAGTTTTGTGAAATTGCTGTCACTCTAAGGCCCTGTTTGGATGAACAATTTAATTAAACACTTATAGCATAAGTTCTTGTCATATAAGTGCTTATGTATAAGCTATTTCTATAAAAAAAAAGGTAAAGTCAAACTATTTTCACATAAGCTATAAGCCTTTTTTCAAAAACTATCATGCACAACTTATGAAATAACCTAAAAACAACTTACAAACATATCACAAGTTGGATTTATAAGATTTTCCAAATTGTCTCCAAGTGCTTATGATAGTGGGTAGGCTCTAATAAGCCAGTTGAAACAGGCCCTACATAATTAGAGCTTCTTTTTATAATGCTCTTTTGTAATTCATAAACATCCACTATGCATTTTCCTATCTTATACCATACTTTTCTTTCTCATAAAGTTTTGGTGCTTAAATTTAACATATTTCATTCCTATTTGTGATTTGAAATTTATAATACCAAATATGAAAGTTGATTAGTTTATGTATTACCAATTCAAGCTAGGAAATTTTTGACTCCATCAAGATTGCCTACTCAAAGTTGACAAGTGTAGAGAGGTTGGCAATTTTTGTGTGGAAGTCAATTGTTTTGGTGCTGCATGGGATTGAGGAGCCACATCATAACCAATATCACACTATTCCGGAGTTTCTAATTCATCTTTGATCTTACTTTTCTAGTTTGTCTATTTTGTTTGAAGGAATATTTGCACTTTTGATGTATAAATATTTGCAAAAATGAAAAAAGGATAGGTAAAAGGAACTAGTGTATCAATGGTTTGAGCTTATGCACTGGTTTTGGATTATTGATTATTCTATCATGGCCTTAGGAACTGATGTAGATCTTTGATTCTAGTTTGCCATGGTGACTAGCTGGTTTTGTAATATGTAAAGGAAAATAATTATTATTTACATTGTTTCATGGTTGTACATGAGGATAACAAATTAGTGTCATTTGCAATTTTTGGAAACTAATGGCTTTAGCCTTAAGGGATCAGCCATTTAATTGATACCAAATTTGTATTTATTTATTATTGACGTGCTTATGTATGTTCAATTGGCAAATACTGATATTGTTAGGTTATACACTTTTATTCGGATTTAAACTCAGGATGTGAGTTTCAGTGTTTGCCGCTTAGTCTACAAACACAAAATTGCTTATGTATGTCTATACTTTGAGGATCCTCCCTATGTAAAGACTTATCAACCTATGGGAGGATGACAATTGTTGGATTTCTTATTTATCTTGCGGTTCGGATGATTTTTAGCCTCAAAACCGAACCAAACTGCACCGCGAACACCCCTATAGAAAATCATAGATTCACAAACTAGTCTACCACTATAAACACCTTAATATCTAACAACTATATCAAACCCCCAGAAAATGCAGCTTTTTACAATTCAAAGAGATATAAATATATCTTGGATAGTAATAGACTGAAAAGAAGAGTCATATTAAACCATAAATGTTGGCACATATTCAGGAAGATCTATACATTATAGCCATTGAACTTTGTCATCTGAACTTTCATTTCCTTGCATAATTTCTCCAATTCCCTAACTCTCCATTGCATTCTCTCAAGGTTTATTCTCATATCTTCTTTATCTTCCAAGAAGTTGTCATTCTTATCTTGGTGGTACAAAATGAATTGTGAAGGGCTCATTTCACTTTCATCAATTGCATAGTCACATGGTGGAACATTTTTTTGTTGAGACATTAGTGCCAGCATTGCAATCCTTGGAGGTATTCTTTGGTTCTTTGCAAGATCTTTACAAACTTCAAAGGTTAGTTTATTGTAATTAAGACATCTACACAATCTTGAACTCTCCTCAAATGCAATCATTGGATGAGACTGCAAATTCATTGGCTCAAAAAATGAGTGACTTTAAGAGAATGTTGGAAGTCAAAAGTTTATGACATTTAAAAATTTATACTATAGTAATGTTATTGACACATGGCATGTAAAGCTTCATTTCCAACTAGACAAGGCAATTTACCTTATCTTCTATTTTTTTTGTGTTCTACTATTGATTGCTCAAGATACATAATATGACAAAAATAATTAAACCAAATTTTGTCCTCTATAAAAAGTCTAATATTTCCAAAGCAAAAGTCTAATTTTGTCCACTGTCAAACTGTTATAACCACACATATATGACTATAATGATTATTTTATTTAAAGTCAAACATATTTTATCATCTAACAATTATATTTGAACAAGAAATACAATTCTTTTCCTTTTCTTTTTTATAACAACATAATGCCATAACATAACTAAGCATGATGGAACCTTAAGAACAATGCTATTTAACATGGATGGATTTGTCATAAAAATAAGTAAAAAAGGAGGAATGTAACACCATGCATGGTATGTACCATGTCAAATTTGTTTGAAAAGTAACTTTCTACTTTCACTCAACCTACACTTCCCCAATCACAATGTTTCATGCAATTTTACAAAAAAGAAATCAACCTTAAATGGCTAAAATTCTATCATTCTCTATCCAAAAGATTCATAGCCTGTGAATCTAGAACATAAGAGGATTGAAGTCATTGGTTGAGTTCATGGTTACAAAGTTATATAGCTCTCAAAGAGGTAAGAAACCAATTTGAACATGATATCAAAAAGAAATATATTTTTTCTATGTCTAATTTATATATGATTATTTAGAAAGATAATATGCATAAAGGTAGAAACTTTAAACAAAGTATATGATATTCACCTCAAGATAGATGTCAATGGCTCTATAGACCCCATCAAAGCAATCCCTTGCAAAATCAGGCAAACATTCTACAACTTCTAGGAATTTAGATATCTCAAGGTTCTGATCAGGAGATATCTCTATCAAATACTTGTCAACTAATCCACTAACTTTTTTCATTTTCTCTACATCATTTTCATTGATACTAACAAATACTTTAATCAACCTTACCACAAAACTAACATCATAATAAAGTCCCATGTCATGTCCACAAACTAGTAGATCATCCAATGTTGCTTTCTCAAACATTCCACCAATCAATTTCTCCATTTCATTTCTACAATCTTTACTTATTCCAAACTTTGATAAAATCCTTAGCACACAAAAAAGGCCTCTACATGAAAAATTCTTGTCACCAACATTTATGACTCCATGAGCAGCTGTTTCTCCAAGACTAGTATACTCACTAATACTTTTGCAATGTGAAGTAATTTTTTTCATATAATAAAGTAGAAATCTTGTGATAATTAAATTTTTGTTATCACTTTTATAAGCTCCAATACCCTTAAGAAACTTCTCAATAATCTTTGGTGGTAAAGTAGACAAATCCTCAAACCACCAAACTTTGTTGGGAAAACTTGACTTTATTATTGACCCTAGTTGGATCTCAGCGCTGTCCGGAACAATTTTCTTTGGAGAAGAAACTTTGGTCGAAAAAGAGAGTTTCTTCGCGAAATTACTTTCAGGAGAAAATATTGAAGATGAAGAAGAGGAAGTGATGAAATTGAAATCAGAATTTTGAACCAACTTTGCTAATAATACACAAATAATCTTCTCCAAAATACCATAGCTATTTGCATATGTATAAAATTTCTCACATTCACAACACTTGAGACTTACTATTATTTCATTCCATTTCCAATCATAGATTCCATCAAGAAATGTTTGTGTTTGTTGCAAGAGATTGTTGCTACAAACTTCTTCATTCATTTCAAGATAATGAGCACATGAATGAAGGATAAGAACATTGGATGCATAAATGGTGATTTTGCCATTGTTGTAACAAAATTTCAAAGCTAACTCAAATCCATATGGTCCTCCAGGGAAATCATAGATATGAAATATTCCCTTTTCATCCTTTAACATTTTCTTCAATTTTCCACAATATCTTGATATCAACTTCTGCAAAATAAATGAACTAAATTCACCTTAGACATATATTGATCTTCATTATTTTTCTTATAATCTAACAATTATTAGAGATGAAAATAACTAAAATAAATAACAATAATAAAATCCTTAGAATATATATACCTCGTTTATAAGGAATATTTCCTCATCATTAATGTGGATTTCCATGTCACAGAATTTTGACATAGCTGCTATCTCTGCATTGAACAAAAATAGATGAAACTGATTTTAGTGTAAAAAAGTGTGTGTAATATATATATATATGTATATATATAATGAAAATCTTACCCTATCCATGCCAAAATAGTTCTTCATTGTTTCTATATGGAAGAGTGTTTCATGTAAAGTCTCTACCAAATAAATTGTTAACTGTAGGGTTCAGGTAAAGTCACTAAATAACTAGTTGCCTATATCTAATAATTATTTTGTCCCATCCCATTAAAATAGTCTTTAATTTGTTTTTTTCTTAATATAATATTTTGGATTATATCAATGTTGAGTTAGACTCATTTTACTTTTAATAAAACAAAGTATGACACATTGACAGTCACACGAGCATAACAGAATATAGTGGTGGAATTGAGAACACAACAAGTGTAGCAATGCAAAGTAAACAAGGGGTAATCTTGTAAAATAAATATTTAATTTTAAATTGTAATTTGCAATCATAAGTTTGAATAATAAAATATCCGCTAATCGCTCTAATATCGAAGGTGTAGGCACGAATTGACCGAAATGTGTGATGAATCGTTTATGTTCTTGTGTATATTTTATTTGTATTGTTTTCTTTAGAGTCAAAGTTTACTATTATAAGAAACCTAAATGTGGTTGGTATTTCGGGTCTTGAACCATGGATACCTTCAAAAAAAAAAGTCTATTTAGTTGTAATCTTATCTTAAAAATTTAAATCCTATAAATTAGTGCCTTCATATAAAATTAGTCTCATTAAATAGATAAAAATCTCAATATAATACTTAAATTATGGGCAAGATTCCCTCTTAGACCCTGCGTTTTTTTTTGTGGTGCTCAGAGTTTGAATCCAAACCTTGCATATTTTATCTATGTATTGTTCCTACCAATTGAATTATGCTCACGAGGACCATAAAATCTGCGTTTACGGGAATTTTAGTATGCCATGCTGTCCTTTTTTAATATTTTAATCATGAAACTCCCCGTCAAAATAGTCTTTTGATCTAATCTCTTATCATAGGCTTAAATCAATATACGAAACTAAAAATCAAATTTATATATACAAACACACAGGAATTAAAATATTACTTCTTTCAAAAAAAAAAAAGGAATTAAAATATTACTGGATGTTATAGTTTTTTTTGGCTTAATAGCAGTTTTCGCCCCCTAACTTTCACAAAGTTGCGATTTTGGCCCCCTAAACAAAAACTACAAAACCGCCCCCTAAGTTTTGAAACTGTAGCAGTTTTGGCCCCCAAGCCCATTTTTGGTTAAAAAAAATACACGTGACACATCACTTAGGGTGTCACGTCAGCGTAGACTGAGTCAAAATTGGTCTTGGAGGCCAAAACTGCCACATATGCAAAATTTAGGGAGCAGTTTTGTAGTTTTCTTTAGGGGGCCAAAATCGCAACTTTGAAAAAATTAGGGTTAAAACTGCTATTAAACCTTTTTATTTTATTTTATTTTATTTTAAGAGACATTCCATGTATGACAAGTTGTAATAATTAAGATAGAATATAAAATAAGATGACAATGATTTTTGGTTATTGAAAACTACATGTTGGTGAAATGAATAGCAAATAAGTGTGTGAGAATTTGTCAGACAAGGTCTGCAAGTCAAGGACTGTAACCCCAACGCACATAGTTTGGCAATTATTTTCAGTATTGTCACGTATAATACAGCTATTTGCCTTGCATTTGTTGTTTGGAATTTGGATTTACTTGAGTGAACATGTGAAGATTTGGACCCATTCAAATTGAAATATCTAAATACAAGGAAAATAAAATAACATATGCACTTCTTGCCGCACATCGTGGCATCTCACATTTTCTTATATGAGTAAATTACACTTTCCTTCTCTCAAAACTGCTTGATTATATTCCTCTCCTCTTTTACGTTAAAATACACATTTTTCTCGTTGAAAAGTAAAATTTATACTCTCATCTCCTATAAGATGCTTGAATTACAACCTCCTGCCTTAATATTTTTTTTTTTTGAAGAATTCTCCTCCCTTAATAATTAAATATGAACTACACTTTAATCTATTTTAACATAAATAAATATTTGTATAATATATATTAATTTTTAATCACCATTTAAAAAATATAAATTCGTTTCTTTATAATCTAAATGTCAATGACAATTAAATTTAAATATTTTGTTAGTAATTTTATAATTTAGAGTATAAAATTCAATTTTAAATAATCATACTTAATCAACTTTAGTAATTTTTCACATATTTTAATTTTATTTTGGATTGTTTCATATTTTATAATAAGGTTTAAAACTATATGTTAATGAAATTGTGAATAAAAATAGAAAAATTTATGTATTCAAAATTTGATTATTTTAAAATGAACCCCAATGTTTTTTTTCTTTGAAGTGTGTTAGATTATTAGAAATAACAAAAATAATATTGAGGGACTAAAGCGTAGATTTTAACATAAGAGGGGAGGAGAATGTAATTCAAGCTTCTCTCAATGGAGGGGAGTGCAATATTTTCTAATATGTTTTGAATAAGAGGGGAGGGAAGTGCATATTTTAACATAAGAGGGGAGGAGAGTGTAATTCAAACATCTTTGAGGGGGGAGTGTAATTTACTCTTTTTATATTAACCATGATAGACATTTTTTTTTATCATTGAAGAAAGTTTAGATGTGTTATGTTATAGAAGCTTATGAGAGTTGTTGTATGACCAAAAAATTCGGCGGTAGTAGTTAGCTACTGCCCGTTTTTTGTTTATAAATCAGCTGTGGTTAACTATCTCTTGAGGTTTTTTAGTCATTTCCATGTGTTTGAGAAATAATGGATGTCAAAGTAGTAATTTTCGAAGCTTATATGGTTAGGGAAAGTCTTAAGGTTCAACAAGTATCGGTACATTTATTATCAGATTAACCTAAGTGGGTTAAGTACCGACAGACATGGGTATATATTATCCACTTTTGATGTCTTTACATAAAAAATGGAAATATAAACCGTTTTCAATTGAACCAACGTATATCTAAGCTATCAATAAAGGCGTAAAATTTTGTATATTATGGTTAATGGAATTGAATATGATAATATGGATTGTGCAAAAACATGATTGTATGTGAAATATTTTATGTTATGCTCTTTGAATTATTTGCTGCTTTCTGTGCATTGTGATAATTTTGGGATTTAGCTGAAATCGGATATAATAAATTCTTCTGTAATTGAACTGTGAGTGGTCACTTACACATGATCATCAAAATTTTATCAAAAAATTTATATAATTTTTGTAGCGTGACTAATAAATTTTGAGTGGCAAGATACTTTAAAAATGTTCTGAGTGTTAAGAATGGTCGGAAATTAGTCCACGTGAGCATAACTCACTTGGTAAGGGATAATACATAATATATGCAGGGGCCGGGGTTTGAACCCTGGACACCCCACTTATTTACCTTTAAGGTGAATTTCTCTAGCTGTTAGACTACTTGACCAAAAAAAGAATGGTCGGAAATTAGAATAGTGCGTTATTATTAGTAACATATATCTTGAATATATCGTGAGCGAATCCGACCCGGTTTATTTTCAAACTTCATCATCTTTATAAATAGGATGTACATGAACATTTCCTTGTAGACAATTTTGTAAGTGTTGCTGTTTTCTCATCCATTGTTTCCTAGAAACATATAAAAATGACCAAAAAAACCCAGCGGTAGTTAACTACCGTCGGTTTTCTAGTTATAATCCAGCGGTAGTTAACTACCGTTGGGGTGTTTTTGGTCATTTCCATATGTTTTTAGGAAACAATGGATGTTAGAAAAACAACTTTCCAATTTTGTTAGGGATCAGGATAGAGAAGCAGGACAATTGCTTTTTTAACATCATAAACTTCCTAAAAACACAAGTAAAATACTAAAATACCTTCAGTGGTAGTTAACTACCGCTGACTTATAACTAAAAAACTGGCAACAGTTAACTACCGCTGAGTTTTTTAATCATTTACTTGTGTTTCCAAGACATATTGGATGTCAGAAAAGCAGCGAGAAGCAGAAGAAAGTGATTCAAAATTCTCAAAAGCCTTGGATTTCTCATTGATGGGCTTGGTATTGGGCTGCACAAAGTTGGGTTTGTATTGAAGAATTGTTTTACTTGTTTTACCCCCCCTCCCCCTTTTCTTCCCATAGTTTCACTACCACAATTAGTTTAAGTGTTTGAGCTGGCCCAACATGCTCTAATTGAGCCCAATAAGGTTTGGATCGAAGAATGTCCAACCTGCACTGAAATCCTTAGGGAATCAATAATAAATCACTGTCTATTTTCAAAAAAAAGATTGGATGAATGGTGGATTGGTGGATCAAATTGCCACCCCTAGTTTTGCGTTGGTGGATAATTTTGGTTCTAGGTATGAAGTTGGTAGATGATGAGGAAAGAAGATGAAGATTGTTAGTATCTTGGTTCTGTGCATCGTAAACTCTTGTGTGTTTCTCAAATCCAACCCATAATCATCAATCCTACATGATAATGGACAAATGTTAACACTTTTTTTTTACAAAAAATTAACGGAAGGGACAAACTTGGCTGATAGAAGTAGTGTTAAGGGAATTAAACATAACAAATATTAGTTATGAGTCCAAAATTAAAATAAAAAATAAGTTAAGGGATCAAATATATAATTTAGCCTAAATTGTATTAAAGTAAAATTCACAAGAAAGTAAATGATATATTTAATGGGTTTTGCTAGAAGCTATTCATGAAGGTGTCTTTTAGCAACCCACACCTCAAGATGTGATTTTCACTTTTTAGTTATAACTTTACTAAAAGACACCTTCATAAAAATTAGTTGGTGTCTTTTAACAAATGCTCATAGAATAACTTGCTAAAAAACACCTTTATGAAAGGTGTCTTCTAGCAAAACCCATACTTAATCAAATGCAAATAATCGATGGTCATTTTAGAGTTAGATTTGATTTTTAAGATGTATATAGACACTCTTATTTGAGTATTGACCCCATTTATAGAAAAATTTGATAAACACCACTAGCATGCATGTTTGCACGTTTCAGGAAGTTGTCATTTCATCTGTGTCGATGCAGCATACCATTGAACAAGGGCTTATTTATTTTCTAACTCTACAAGTCTTATCTTGTACCTTCCATTCACTTGACTTTTCCTTGTATTAATTTTCAAAGGCATAATGGATCTCACTGTCTTTTAATATCTTTCTTAATATGTAGAAATAATTTCAAAATGAAAAGTAAAGAAATGGAAGGACTTTCAATATAAACTCATCACTTTACACATATTATGTAGGTACAACGTAAGCTCATCACTTCACTTTACATACACGTATAGGTACCAGTTGCACTTATAAAAAAGATATAGCTCCTAATAGCAAAAATAAAAATTCTTAACTATTTGCTCAGTTTATAATTACATGTCACTAATAGCATATAATTCGTATGGAAAAGAGAATTTAAGAGAGATTTTATAAAATTATCCTTCATAAATAATGACATGAAAAAAGAGATATTAAATAATAAATGGTATGATAGGAAATAAAACATCTATGATTTCGTTCATTATTACATGTGCGGAGGTTCTTTCATGTCTTCTTACTAATAGGGGTTTGGTAATGCGGCACTTTAAGAAAAATTGCGGCAAAAAGGTGCGTTAACGTGGAAGCTGCATTGTGTAACTTCTATGTTTTTACGTTAATAATGTCTTGGAAAGCGAAATTGATGCTGCAGCCGTGAATCCAAACATGTGCTAAGACTTGGACCAATAATCTCATCCATAGAATTAAAGTTGCTAGAGGAGCTCTTAGGATTACTCATCTTTTTATTTTTGTAGATGAAAGTCTCATGTTTGGTAAAGCAAATACTAGTGGGGAAGCCAAGGAAACTAGTAATATTTTAAAAATTATCAAAGTACCTCTGGTCAGTTCATTATTAACATGGACAAGTCTAAATAGGTTTTTAGTAAAAAGGTTCCAAATGAGTCAAAAACCTTCCAAGTTTTCAATTGTGTACATGATAGGGTGTGGAAAAAGCTAAAGGGATGGAAAGAAAAAACCTCTTTTGCGGGGAGTGGTATTTTTATTAAAGTGGTGGTTCAAGCCATTCCAATGTACATTATGAGTTGTTTTATGCAGCGAAAAGGACTGTGCAAACATATGGAGCATATAGTTTCTAACTTCTGGCGGGGAAGTAAAAGAATGAAAGAAATATTCATTGGAGAAAATGGTCGAAGTTTTGGAAATCTAAGTTTATAAAAAATGCATAACATAGTAAAATTGTTGTATTCTAAACTTTTACATACAAAAAATATGATATTTAATGACGAATTTTATTTGTAGATATAAATTTTGAGGTCCATCTAGGTTGAGACTTTGTGCCAAGGACCTTGTTGCACTTTGATATAAATGTTGGAGTTAAGCGCCTAGCATAACCATGATATAGTTAATGGAATAATATGGAAACTAACAATCCTTGTAGTAGTGGTAGCCAAATCTCTACTTGGAAATACCCTTGGCTGAATAATCCTCCGAAATATGCACACTTCGTTTTTGGAGAATCTTAAACAATAGTATTCCTATTAGGTTTAATTTAAGGAATGAGACGTATGGAATGTTCAATCCTTTGTTCTAGATCCAAAAAATATGTTGAAATGTAGACCACACCTTAAAGTACTGCAAATGGGCAAAATATGTGTGGTTGAACAAGCCTAAATCATAAACCCACTTACATCACATCTATATGGACCGACAGTAAAATAACTCATAATTTTCCAAATATTTTTATTTTATTTTTTATAAAGTGATATAAAATAAAACATGAAAAAAGTATTATTAATTAATTAAATGTTGCCACCAAAGCATCAACCCATTTACATTACATCACATCACATACTCACATAAGCAACTTATTGCATCTAAAAAGTATGTTATAATTAATCAAGTACTAACTATAATCAAATCTTGGTCTAAAATAGAAAATCAAATCTCTGCAATCTCAATGTTTTCTCGAACAAGCCTATAAAGTCCTTGAAGTGCAACATCAACAGCATCATTAAACCCAACATCACTCACATTTGGGTGCGCATAACTAACTCTAGGGATCAAACCAATCACAACTTCACGCATCTTTTCAACTTCCCCCCCCTTAATTCCCATTAACACCTCCTCAATCATATTACTCTTCTTTCCTACACCCCCCTCTTCAATATAAACCGAATACGTATTTTTCTCATCTGGCAAATACCAACTGTATTGTGTATACGCCGTATGAGGTGAGAAAAAAACAGGTATACAACCAGCAAGTATAGAGTCAAAAGTTGACCTTCTAGTAAAAGAATCACCTGGTGCTTGAAGACAAAAACGTGACTCCATCATAACACTAAGCACTTCCATTGGTTGATGGCATTTACTATTCCCACCCCCACAATCAACCAACTTGCAAAGAGATGACTCATTACATTGTTTAACCAACTCATCACGAATCTTTGCTTTCCCTAACCCTTTTCTTTTCCCACCAATAAATGAAAACAAAAACGGCCTGTCGTTTTGTCTCATTTTATTCTGCCACGTCACCATTTCTTCTTTTGTTTTTGGATGAAAATACGACGGGTAAGGTATGCCGTTTTGGTTTCCACCTTCCCAAGGTTGTCGTTCAACTGTTAGCACCGACATGTTTTTGACATGTGGTAGGTTTAATAATATGTTGGCTCCAAAATCGGACCCACTGGAGGACCGCATGAAATCCCATGCGGTCCTTCCCAGAGAAATAAAATGATCCTTACCATTGTGACGATTCCACCAAGGTAGACTTTGTACGTGATCGATTAGATCAACGGCTAGGGAGTCGCGGAGAGTGTGATTCGCCTCGCGGAACATGCTTGAAGCATGTAGTCCACCGTAGAATGGTATGTGGAATAAAATTGCTTGATTTGGATCCCACGTACGACACACGTGATTTTCTAACCTAGCATGGAAAATCATTTCTGCTAAGAATTGGTGTGTTACGTACCATGATGTTTTTGAGAGGGGTTGACCTAAGCCATTGTTCTTCACATAAGGGCACATGTTTGTGTAGATGTTGAGATTTTCGCAGTTTTTAAGGAGGTCAAGGTTGAAACGTGGGGGGAGGTTGTAAATGTAGAATGATGGAGTTGATCCATCACATGTGGTGGTGGTGGTAGTGGTGTCGGTGGTAGTTGTGGTGGTTATGGTTGTGGGGTACATGAAGTAAAGAAGGAAGAGGCATAAAGTAATAAAGAGAGTGAATTTTACCCATCGGTGAATTATGATGTTGTGAGTTTCTTTGGTTTTTGAGAAGCTTTGGGATTTTGTTGTGCATGGTAAAGAATTTAGAGGTTGAGTTGGTGATGGCTTTCTGAAAAACATTGAGAAGGAAAAAAAAGAGAGGGAGGGAGAGAGATGTAGGAGATGAATGATTGCATGTACGACTTTGAAGAGGACTTTATTTGGATATTATATATACATAAAAATTTGAAAACGACTGAGTTTATTTTGATATGAAACATTAAAATTTGATAATAATATTGAAAAAAATGCATGAAAAGTTATTTTTTTGGTAATTGAAAGTAATGTAATACTCCATCTATCCTAAATTATATGACGTTTTAAGTATTTTACACGTACACGTATGAAGAAATATAATTAATTTTGCATGAGAAATAGATATTATAAGTTGTTTTACAAAATTGTTTTTAATAAATGATATGAGAAAGATAAATTAAAAAATTAAAATAAAAAAGTAATAAAATAATAACATTAATATTTTATTGATATTGTAAAACGACGTATAATTTAAAATAATTTTTTTTTTCAATACGACGGATAATTTGGAACACAGGGAGTAATAGGGAGTTGGATAAATTACTACGGATAATACAAACCGTTATTTTCAATGGTGATTATAAGTGCTGGGGTCATGTTAACTTGACATTAAATTCTTGCCATTAATGATAATTTTTAATTGAAAAAAATTAATATTAAATTTTGTAAGTAATAAATTAACACAATTTCCGATACAAAATTTCTATCAGTGAAATTCTTAATATATGTTCTAAAGACACAAGTTAACATTTCTTAATAGCCGTGTTTTAAATGATCTTTTATGCCACAAAGTGATGTACTGAATTTTATAATTTTAGAATAAATTTTTCATTAAGCCACTAGTTGTGGGTCCAAGCATTCAATTTTAACATGGTGGGAAGGACAAAAAAATCAAAAGAAAAGTCATGACACGACCAACCAAACCAACATAGCAGATATATAAAATAGAGAGAATCAACCAAAATTTTATAATTCTGAGCTGTATTCATTCACATTCACATCTTGATGAACCCACGTTTTGCCAAATATGGCGTACAGGGTATATTTTTCTTCACACATGGTTCATTATTGTTTGAGTTGAATTAGCAATATTTTTTTGTTGAATAAGTTGAATTAGCAATTGCTATAAAGTTTCGACACCTAAGCTATTTTGCATGTGAGACTATTTAAAAAGTCCTTACCTTTTGTCCTTTAAATATTGCTTTATTTTTTGACAAAAGAACCAATAGGATCGAACTTATGTCCTTTCTTGTTGGCTACATCTTTTATATTTTACTCCATCGGTCTTAAATTAATTATTGTTTTAGTGTATATATAAAAAAATTATTTGATAAATTTGTTACTTTTTAATTATGCGCTTAATTAGATATATATTTTCTACAATGGACATGAGTTATTTGGGTGAGATCTACAACGTACGGTTATTAAGTTGTGTGTGGTGTGAGAGGGTGTTGGAATTGGATGACCACTTGTTAATGAGGTGTGGATTTGTTAGAAGAATCAAGGATAAGATCTTCAAATGGTTGGGGGTGGAAATTGTGCTACCAGGGATATTACCGTTGTTAGATATCTTTACGTTTTTGGGTGTTCAAAACCGAATCAATCCAATAAAAAAATCGTAAATTTAATCATATTAAACTGAAAACTGTAAAAATGACGTTTTGTTTGGATGTATTGAGATCATTTTTTTACTCAATCACACGGTACAGTTCGGTTTATGATTTTTATTTTAACCTGAAAACTGTAAAAATGACATTTTGTTTGGATGTATTTAGATCATTTTTGGGTAAATACCCCTTTTAATCTCTGTAATAAGAGAGAATTCCGGTTTTAGTTCTTGTAAAAAAATAAAATTAGATTTTGTTCTTATAATTTCAGATTCCTTCACTTTTAATCCTTCATTTAACCACGTCATCAGAATATGCACACGTGGCATGCTGACTGTGTAATTTTTTTACTTTTATGATTAAATTTATTTCCATATGACTTCTCTTTAATTTATACTTGTTAAAAAATTAAAACATTATTAAATTAGAAATCCAGAAAAACTCCAAATCTTCATAAATTATCCCTAAAAATCCAGAAATTGTTTTTCATCATCTTCTTCTTTGTCTTTTCATTATCTTAAACAAAAATTTCTTCCACCCGAATTTAATTTAAATTTGATTCTTCTTCTACTTCTTTGATTTGATTTCGTTTACGTAATCAAATTTGATTTTCGGTCTCGTTTCTATTGTTTAGATTAATTGAACCAACCTAACAACACAAAGAATTGATTGCATAGCTAGAAAATACACCGAACAGTTCGGTTTATGATTTTTATTTTACCAACCGAAATAAACCTAACCAAACTGCAACATATGATAAAAGACTAACTAAACTTATGTCACCTAAACCAATACTTATAGAAATTCAGTGATAACTTTTTCTCTTGTTAAGTTTCTTTCTTACTTTTTATTTAAAAATATATTTATGTGCTACTTAAACTTTTAGAAAATGATACAATTTTAATCTTTTTACATTTCTTACATAATAAGATTACTTTTTGTCACACATTTTTAACACGGTCTATGTTGCTGGGAACATTGTTGGATGAAAATAAAATTGTAATGTCAGATGAGATTTAATATGGTCTTTATTTTTGGGAACATTGTTGATAATCAAGTGAGAGGATGTTGTCATGAGTGACAAGACTGCTTCTTCATCATTTTCTGACTCTTCATTAAAATCTTCCCATAAGGAAAGATTAAATCAATGAATTTCATTATACCTTTTTTTTAAAGGCTGAATGGATATATTAATAAACAGAAAAAAAAAAGCCTCACACAAGATATATCAGATAAAACTAAAAAATCCAGCAATATTATTCCTTAGCGGTTACTCTTTTGAAATCGTTTTACCTTACTTGATACTTTTTTGAAATCACTAATTCTTATCACTCAAAGGAAAATGATAACTTAATATTTTTTTTTTTTAAAAAAAATTCTTTGCTTAATGAATTGTTTAGGCTACTAATAGTAATAATCAAATTGTCAAACGAAATTGATTTCTTCCTACCTAATTGAAACAGTTGTCAAATTGATACTGATGATGGGAGTATTAGAGAAAGATGTTGATAATAATAAACGATTGATGATTTTTTCCTAACTAGTTGAAATGGCTGTCAAATTGAAAAGTCATCATCCTTAAAAATAATAATGTTCAAGCATATAGTTGCAAATTTAATCATGATTATTTTGTCTCTTATGCTTATCACTATAAATATGTTGTATTAATTATATTTAACTTTGTCTTTTACATTTTAGAAATTTATAATAAACAATGATTTTTTTGTTTTGAAATAATAATAATAAGCAATGATGTTGATATTACATTTGGCTAATGTTTTTACTTCGGGAATTCAGATAATATATTTTTTTACTTAATCACACGATACAGTTTGGTTTATGATTTTTATTTTAACATGAAAACCATAAAAGTTACATTTTGTTTTGATGTATTCAGATCATTTTTTTACCCAATCACACGATATAATTCGGTTTATGATTTTTATTTTACCAACCGAAAACCTAACCAAACCGCAACGTAAGATGAAAGACTAACTAAATTTATGTCACCTAGACCAATATTTATAGACACTCAGTGATATCTTTTATAGAATGACAATTTTTTTTTTCTTTTGTTAAGTTTCTTCCTTACTTTTTATTTAAAAACATATTTATGTGCTACCTAAACTTTTAGAAAATGATACAATCTTAATCTTTTATATTTCTTATATAATAAGATTATTTTTTGTCACACGTTTTTAATACGGTATATGTTACTGGGAACATTGTTGGATGAAAATAAAATTGTAATGTTAGATAAAATTTAATACAGTCTATATTTTTGGGAACATTGTTGATAATCAGGTGAGAGGATGTTATCATGAGTGACAAGCAGAGCAGTTCCTGTGAAATTGGAGGCCCGACTCTCTTGTTAAAAATAGGCCCCTAAAAAAATACAATATTTTTAAAAGAAACAAACTATAATGTTTTATTTTATTTTTTCAGAGAATAATTATAATGTTTGTTGTTAGAACTTTGCGATTTTATACAACAAGTATATGCCAAAAATTACAAGTGCTCTAAAAAAAATAAGAAAAGAAAATTTAACATTGTATTTTATTTGTAAATATGCAATTAGAAGGAGAAGAAAAAGTATTGATGACATCAAATCCATTAAAAGTAGTCCCAAAAGAGACCCTATGGTCCTTATAATGCTTGAAAAAAATACTATTAAAAAAAAATGAAAACAACCATCACTGGAAGTTGAACCGCTGCCACCAAGCATAACAAAACAAGTTTTACCACTGGCCATGCGTTCTATATTGCTTATTTTTCAATGCTGCTCCTATATATTAATATTTTTAGTGCATTATATATCTAAAAAATAATATTTTGGGCACCAAAATTGGGGAGGCCAAACTCTATAGAGCTGTTTGTACCTCCTCAGGGACGGTCCTGGTGACAAGACTTCTTCTTCGTCATATTTTAACTCTTCATTAAGATCTTCCCATCACGAAAGATTAAATCAATGATAGTCATTATACCTTTTTTTTAAAAGGCTGAGCGGATATATAAATAAACAGAAAAAAACCTCTCTAACACAAGATATACCAGATAAAACTAAAAAATTCAGCATTATTATACCTTACCGCTTACTCTTTTGAAATCGTTTTACCTTAATTGTTACTTTTTTTAAATTATTAATTCTTATCACTAAAAGGATAATGATTACTTAGGTTTTTTTAAATTCCTTGCTTAATGAATTGTTTAGGCTACTAATAATAATAATAATCAAATTGTCAAATGAAATTGAAATCGCCGATAATTTCATCGTACCTAATTGAAACAGTTGTCAAATTGAAATTGATGATGGCAGTATTAGGAAAAGATGTTAATAATAATAAACGATTGATGATTTCTTCTTAACTAATTGAAACGACTATCAAATTGAAAAGTCACCATCGTTAAAAATAATAATGTCCAAGCATATAGTTGCAAATTTAATTATGATTATTTTGTCTCTCATGCTTGTCACTATAAATATGTTGTACTAATTATGATTAACTTTGTCATTTATATTTTAAAATATGTAATAAACAATGATTTTTTTTGTTTTGAAATAATAATAATAATAATAATAATAATAATAATAATAATAATAATAATAATAATAATAATAATAATAATAATAATAATAATAATAAGCAATGATGTTGATATTGCATTTGGCTAATGTTTTTATTTCGGGAATTCAGATAATATTTATTTTTTTACTCAATCACACGATACAGTTCAGTATATGATTTTTATTTTAACCTGCAAACCGTTAAAATGACATTTGGTTTGGATGTATTCATATAATTTTTGTACTCAATCATAAGATACAGTTCAATTTATGATTTTTATTTTACCAACCAAAATAAACCTAACCAAACCGCAACATAAGATAAAAGACTAACTAAAATTATGTCACTTAGACCAATACTTATAGAAATTCAGTGATAACTTTTATAGAATGACATTTTTTCTCTTGTTGAGTTTCTTTCTTGCTTTTTATTGAAAAATGTATTTATGTGCTACTTAAACTTTTAGAAAATGATACAATTTTAATCCTTTACATTTCTTACATAATAAGATCACGTTTTTAATACGATCTATGTTGCTGGGAATCTTGTTGGATGAAGATAAAATTCTAATGTTAGATGAAATTTAATATGGTCTATGATTTTGGAAACATTGTTGATAATCAGGTGAAAGGATGTTGTCATGAGTGACAAGACTGATTCTTCATCATTTTCTGACTCTTCATTAAGATCTTCCCATAACAAAAGATTAAATCAATGATTGTCATTATACTTTTTTTTAAAGGCTGAACGGATATATTAATAAAGAGAAGGAAAAAAAAAGCCTTCTACACAAAATATACCAGATAAAATTAAAAAATCCAGCAATATTATACCTTAACGGTTACTCTTTTGAAATCGTTTTACCTTAATTGTCACTTTTTTTAAATCATTAATTCTTATCACTCAAAGGATAATGATAACTTAGGTTTGGTTTTTTTTTTTAAAAATTCCTTGCTTAATGAATTGTTTAGGCTACTAATAATATTAATAATAATCAAATTGTCAAATGAATTAGAAATCGCCGATAATTTCTTCCTACCTAATAGAAACAAGTGTCAAATTGAAATTGATGATGCCGTATTAGAGAAAGATGTTGATAATAGTAAACGATTGATGATTTCTTCTTAACTAATTGAAACGAAGTCAAATTGAAAAGTCATCATCCTTAAAAATAATAATGTCCAAGTGTATTGTTGCAAATTTAATCATGATTATTTTGTCTCTTATGCTTATCACTATAAATATGTTGTACTAATTATGATTAACTTTGTCTTTTACATTTTAGAAATTTATAATAAACAATGATATTTTTTGTTTTGAAATAATAATAATAATAAGAAATGATGTTGATATTGTATTTGACTAATGTTTTTATTTCATAAATTCAGATAATATTTTTTTATTTACTCAATCACACGATATAGTTCGGTTTATGATTTTTATTTTTACCTGAAAACCGTAAAAGTTACATTTTGTTTGGATGTATTCAGATAATTATTTTACTCAATCACACGATATAGTATGGTTTATGATTTTTATTTTACCTAACGAAATAAACGGACCTAATCAAACCGCAACATAAGATAAAAGACTTACTAAACTTATGTCACCTAGATTATTACGTATAAAAACTTAGTGATAGTCATTTTCTGAGTGACAAGATTATTTCTTCAACATTTTCTAATATGTTCCCATAACATTTTCTGACTAACTAAACTTATGTCACACTGATGAGTATAAAGCAAGTAAGTTAAGTTTGCACTTGAAGGTGTGAAATGGTTAATTCTCATAATGCACTAAAGAATTTTGAAAATGTGCATTATTCAGTGTATTGGAGGATTGGCAGCCATCCTAATCTTCCTATACATCCACTATTGGAGACGTAATAGAGATGAATTTGTACCGATTAATTGGCCAATAATTGGTATGCTACCGGCCCTTTTGCGTCACCTGTCCGATTTCCATGATCATAGAACCTTAATTTTGAAACATCATGGACGAACGTTTGGATTTGAAGGAGCTTGGTTCACGAACACAAGCTTTATTGGTACCAGTAATCCAATGAATGTCGACCACATCGCGAGCAAGAATTTTGGCAACTACGGAAGGGGGTCCAACTTCAAAGAAATTTTTGAATTTTTTGGAGATGGTATTTTAAATTCTAATTCCCACGTATGGAAACAACAAAGGACAATGTTTCATTCATTTCTCAAAAGGAAAACCTTCAAGAACTTCTTCCAACAAACCATGAAGACAAAACTGGAGAAGTGCCTAGTACCATTTCTTAATGATGTATGTGAAGTAGGTGCTCAGGTGGACCTGGAGGATGCCTTGAGTAGGTTCACTTTTGACAGCATCTGCACTATTGCATTTGGATTTGATCTCTAATACCCCGCATGTAAAAATTTAGTATCAGTTATTTTATCATTGAAAAATTTAAGAGAAGGACAAAATGGTAATTGTGCATAATACTTTTCAGGACCGAGTCATACTATTCCAACGGACTATTGAGAATGGAATTTGCCTCTTAAAAGTTTTACGACATTTAATCGGATATTTTAGTTTGAAGAATAGTGTGGAGAGGGCAAATTGGTCATTTGCACAAAAAGGTACAAATAGGACAAAACTAAAATTTTCCACATTTTTCTACACTCTTCTCTCACAAAAATCAGCACCTCCCTCTTCTCTCTTCCTCCTCCCCCACGTGTTCCTTTCTTTCACTCCCACCATTACCTATTTCACTTTTGTAGCAAAACCAAGCTAGAAATGGCATTTCATGTTGTAGAAAAGTGATTTTTGTGTTGTGTTTTGAACATTAGAGGCAAGCTTGAGCAAGAAACAAGAATATTGAAGCTAGGGTTTGGCTTGGCAAGAAGTTTGAGGAAGGAGCTGAATGTAAGTATAAGTGATTAATAGCTTAAATTGAGGTAAAAGTGATTATTTTGAGAAGAAATTCAAGTTATGTTGATTGATTAGAAGTATAAGTTGTTACTGCCTTTGGGATTATGTGATGGCTCTGTTTTTGGGCTGTTAGTAGTATAAATTTTGTTGTTGTTGCTGTTTGGAATGAAAAGCTAGAAGTTAAAAGCCATAAGTTGTTCCAAAAGCTTCCATAATTGATTATTGAGTTAAATATTTTAGAATTTCTTTATGACTGGTGTAGGAGCTGTGTATACATATTTTCTTTGATTCTGGAAAATTTGAGTTGAAATTGAATTGTCTAGAGGTCATAAGCTGTCAGTAAGCTGTTTTGGGAATTTTGCCTTAAATGACTAAGTTGTGGATTAACCTGCTGTATAAGTGGTTCATGGGGTTGAGTATATATGTTGGAACATCTTTGTTAAAGGTTGGGTCGAAATTAATTTGATAGAAGCCATAAGCTTCTAATTAAGCTGTTTGGAAGTGCTTAAATAGTCAAACGACGTACTTCTGGTGCAAGGACTGAAATTGAAATTTTTGTGTATGCTGGTTGATGAAGTAAGAGTACGTCACAAATGAGTTGAGTTGTTTTGGAAAGAGCAAGACCTATAAGCCAAGACATAAGCTATTTTGGAAAATGGATTATGGAGTTTAGGAGCTAGCAAAAGCTGCAAATTGTGGATAAGCTGCTTGCAATTTCGGGACTAATGCCAAGGTGAGTATCTTTAGCTTAGAACCCACCTTTGGAGATCAATTATGATTATGCTAGATTATTAAGATAACATGAATAATTAGACCACTTTATGATTACTTGCCTTTTGTGCAAACATGTCTATTATGTCATATGAATGGTACATTTGAAGTAGAATAAATATAAGATAGTTAGAATGATTATTTCTTGATTAGGCACCCTTACTTGTTTATTCTAAAATCTCTTTTATGTTAATAAGTATGTTGATGTTAGTATAAAGGCTTAATTACACTTTTGGCCCCCTATGTTTCAAGAAGTTGCTATTTTGGCCCCTAACTAATTAAAATACAAAACAACCCCCTATGTATTGGATCTTTGGCAGTTTTGGCCTCCTAGACCAATTTTGACTCGGTCAATGCTGACGTGGCACTTCAAAGCAATGCACACGTGGCGGATTTGAAGTGCCACGTCAGCGTTGACCGAGTCAAAATTGGTCTAGGGGGCCAAAACTGCCAAAGATCCAATACATAGGGGGCTGTTTTGTATTTTAATTAATTAGGGGGTCAAAATCGCAACTTCTTGAAACATAGGGGGCCAAAAGTGCAATTAAGCCTAGTATAAATGTTGGAGGGAAATTAGCAACGCAATTGATGTATATATACTTATAGAAATGATTTGAAAGAAAATTTGAAATGCAGCCTAAGTAATATGCTCACAGTGAATTATAGATCGTAGAAAAATGGAAATGAGTAGAAAAATTGAAATGGGTAACATGCTCATAGAAAAAGAAAAAAAAAAAGTTGAGAAAAACTCCGTTTGCTACAATGAAGAGATAATGTAGCCTATGAGGTACGGCTCATAGTAACAAATTGAGAAAAACTCCGTTTGCTACAACGAAAAGATAATGTAGCCTATGAGGTACGGCTCATAGTAACAAATGCGAAAACTCCGTTTGCTACAACGAAGAGATAATGTAGCCCATGAGGTACGACTCATAGTAACGAATTGAGAAAAACTCCGTTTGCTACAACGAAGAGATAATGTACTCTATGAGGTATGGCTCATAGTAACAAAATGAAATAGTTACCGTTCGCCACAAAGAAGAGATAATGTGGTCCAAATGCACAGTAAAATGTATAGATAATGATATGAAACTTTAAGTCAAGAATTATTCGGTTAGTAGTTGTAAAAACTTATATTTTTTTTTTTTTCAATTATGGAACCTAGGAAAAATTTTTAAGGACCCTCCAACACGAATACTAACATAGCATACGCATGTTAACATGAAAGTTATGTATCGAATGAATTAGCTACAAAGCAATATTTCATGGGCATTTTACCAATCGTTGGAAATGAGGAATTTTAGTTATGGAACTCCGGCTTAGTTAGCCAAAACTAGTTGTTATCAAAAAAGAATCAGAGACATATTCAGATAAGTATGTCAAAGTATAAGCTATACCAGAATACGATATATTGATATATGTTTATGATTATTATTATGATTATGGGGATTATGTTTATGATTAAAGTTATGAGTATGACCATATTTATTATATAATCAAAGTAGTATTTGAGACAGCGATTCTAGTTATCCCTTGATCGCTCAGTTATGCGTAATGAAATCGTATAAACCCAAAATGGGTTGAGTTTAGAAACAGATGGCGATCTTAGGTTCCCCGAGGTTGCCTACAACCTAGGATAGGTGGAACTCACTGAGACATCTTGTCTCACCCCATTCCCTTTTATTTATTTCAGATATACAAGTTATTATACGATAGGATGGCTCGTTATGAAGAAGCAGAAGTAGCTGGACCATATAAAGTACATGTCAGTGGAACTATTTCTAAGGTAACAGGCGAGAAATTCTATGATTTGTTCAGAGAATATTTATTTATTGTAATTTTAATGTATCCGACGCCAAGTTTAACACATGCTAGAATCCTAGGTAATTTCTAGCAAGGGTGTTTCATGATCCTAATTGCCTTCCCAACAAGTTTAATGAGCTAACAGAAACTGCTTATCAAAAATCTCTTCCTATGATAGATGAGGTGATATTGTACCGGCATTTCATTCCAAGTTATCTATGGAAGCTGAAAAAATGGCTCCATGTTGGTCAAGAAAAAAAGTTAAGGGAAGCCGAAGAAAATCTTAACCGTTGCTTGTATGTAAGTATAACATTTTCCAAACAAGAGCAAAGCAAGTGCAGCAGCAGTGAAGAAAATGATAACTTTGTAAAAGCACTGATGAAGGAAGAATATCGAAAGGGGGAAATGGATGAGAAGTATCTTAGAGACAATGCACTCTCTCTCTTTTTAGCAGGAAATGGCACAGTTAGTTCTGGCCTCAGTTGGTTTTTCTGGCTTGTTTCACCTCATCCTATTGTGGAAGCCAAAATTATTCAAGAAATCAAAGATAACTGGCCCACACAAGAGGAGAATCAGACTTCTTTGAGAGATGTGGATCTTGATAAGCAAGTGTACCTCCATGGAGCTATATGTGAAGCCTTGAGGGTCTATCCTCATGTACCTTTTGAGCATATATGTGCAATCAAATCCGATATACTACCTAGTGCAGAGCATGTTAGTCCAAATACAAGGTTATTGTACTCTTTGTACGCTATGGGAAGGATGGAACAAATATGGGGAGAAGACTGCATGGAATTTAAGCCCGAGAGATGGGTATCGGAAAGAGGACACATTATACATGTACCATCTTACAAGTTCATAGCTTTCAATACAGGACCTAGAAGTTGTATGGGTAAGGATATTAGCTTCATTCAAATGAAGATGGTCGCAGCTTCTCTGTTACCAAAGTTTCACATACAGGTGGTGGAAGGTCACCCTGTAACCCGAAGCTTTCTTTTGTTCTTCACATGAAACATGGCTTGAAGGTTAAAGTCACTAAAAGATGCATTTAACTGAAGTCTCTCCGAGCGATCAGTGATATATGTTTTCTCCTATAACCTATTAGTCATTGTTGCTCTTTTTCAAACATTGTTATGGTCTAGTTATGTTATTCTCTATTTTAGAAATAACGTGTCAATGTATTAAACTGCTTTAAGTTGGACTGTTTTTATATTTTGAAGTTATTGTAGATGACCTCTCAAAGGAACAATAATACATCATATATTTTAAAAATTTGTTTCTGCAAATGATTAATGTTTCAGTTATGCTATATTTCACGAAAGCCTTGCATGTGAATTTCACGAACTTTCTTTTTATTACTCGAAAACATTTTAAATAATAGAACAACTATTAGTATATATATATTTCTCGACAAAAGATCTTGTTGTTATAGCTTCACAAATTTAAGATCCCATAATCTGCCTCTCACGCGAGCATAGGTGTGAAGGCGATGCGCCTATACTAATTGAAAGCGATTAGGTTCAATATCAGTGAACATTGCTATGTCATGTGAGTGATAGGAAGATTAAGAAGATAGTGTTCACCCTTTTTTGAGGAACTTTTTTTAAGCACAAGTTGTAACTATGTATAGTACATGTGGGTTTTTTTGAAAACGAACAAATTTTATTTAATTTTTTAGTTTGTTCTATTTTCACCCAGCAGTATTTGTGCTATGGTAGCCACCCATGAACCATAATTACTAGACCACCATTTGCATCATAAAAGGAAAATTCATCTACCCTTCAACCATATATACTAAATTAAGCATAATAATTTACTGTTACTTTCAACCACACTGGGAGGAGAAAGCAAGTCAATTAAGATTGCATTTAAAAGTTTTAAATGGTTAATTCTCTTCATACACTAAAGACTATATAAGTGTGTAAAACATGTTGACATTTTTAATATACTATCTTCTACTTTCTGTGCATGCATCATAGACACAAACAATTTGAAACATATTAGGAGCAAATGCAATGGTGCAGGTTTTGTCAAAGGAGAACCTATTCAAGGCATCTTCCAAGCCCACTTGAGATCCTATTTCAGATGCATGATTAATAACATATTAGTCCTTTATGTGATAATTTTACTATTTTACTATTTTTTCTCTTAAAATCAATATATTATATTATACTTTGTAATTTATCTTGTAAATTATAATTGGAATTATGAATTATTATGAAGACAAAATTGTCAATTTGTATGTTTAACCCCACAAAATCCCCTAATTTGGGAGAACTTTAAAATTCGACAAATGAAGCCCTTCAAAACCCCCCAAAACCTTTCCTTGTTTTTTTAAAACTCTCAAATAAGGGTTTACCTCTCCATAAGTCTTTCCTTCCTCTCCCCTCCAAAATCCAACTCGCAAACAAAGCCTAAAGCTATAAAAGTTTAAATCATGTTCACATTTTATAGGCATGCATAAAAGATACATGCAATTCAGTGCATAGGAGGATTTCTAACCATCCTATTTTTCGTGCAAACTTAAAAAGATACAGTGATTCTTTCAAAACTTATGGATTTTCTATAAATCTGCCTTTTTTTTTAAATGATGATAATGAAGAACACTCTAGAAACTAACGTTTTTCCTACGGATTTTCCGCCGGAAAATCATCCGCAGGAATTTCAAAGGATTTTGCTGCCATCTTCCTTACTGTAGGAACTATATATATGTAGAATAATTAAGAAAATAAAAGGGAATACATGAACAACACCAGCAATATATTATTCAACTTAATACAACTTGATAAAAGCTTGCATTGGAAAAGTACAATATTCATCACAACAAGACCAAATCTTGCATAATCTAGTACTTTGATAGTAAAGTCGAAATTTAAACAACAGACTTAATAATTCCATCTTTATAAGAATAATTCTCAACAAACAAAAAACTAGAAGCTTGTTGGGCATTCAAAATCAATCGTCCTCCTATCTCACCGATGTGATAATACCCAATATCCGAACAATTAGTAGTAGATCCATTAACACAAAATACAAACTTATAAATATATCGAATTCCACCTCCATTTCTCCTAATAAGAAATGTGCCATTCAATATTTGCATACCAGGATAGTTTTCTGGACCACCAATACCAACACAAGATTTTTGAATAACATTATCAACAAATATCAACCATTTTGAAGATTCAACACAATCAGGCTTCCTAATGAACTCAATATCAAGTGGTTCACCTGTCAATATGTCACCATAATAAGGGTCTCCAGGTACGCTGATTTTCACTGGTATACCTCTTTCACTACTAAAATCTTGTTCTAAGACAGTAACCGGACACGTTGAATCCCCAGTTTTTCCTATATATACTCTTCCAATAGTGATGCCCATAAATGATGGTATCATGGTGTAACGACCCTCTTGAAAGAGGGGACACATATGTGAGTCAAATATGTATTTACCATCATCATATGAGAAAGCTAGTGGAAGATTGGTGATGAAAGCAAAAAGGAGGAAGGAAATGATAAGTGAACAAATAAACTTCATTGTTTGCTTAATGAGTATATTGTTTGTGTGTTTTGGAGGATTAATTACCTCTTGCCCGTAGAAGCTCCTTTATTTATAGTAGTATAAAAAGTGAAGACCCCTTTCAACTTTCTCTTTGATTTAATTATAGAGATATTCTTGCATGAACTCTCACCCAACACATTATTCTTACACCCAACCAATAAAAATATGACACATGTTATTAACTTTAAAAAAAGTGTGATTTTAATTAAGGAAATGGAAACATAAATGATGGTGGGTGGTTCTTGTCGGTTAAAGAAAGTGGAAAAAGGAGAGAGAAATATTAAAAATAATGAGAAAAAATTCTGATATTAATTATTTTTATTATCTTAATGAGGTGTTTGATTTTAATTGGTTGGGTGTAAGAATGATATGTTGGGTAAGAGTTCACAGAAGAATTTCTCTTAATTATATACTTGTTTTTGGAACTTCGCATTGCATGTGATACATTTTTGAAAAAGGCACACACGTGAATTTAGCACGTGCCTTTTTGTCTTATGTTTATAATTAAGGAAACTAAAAAAAGGAAGTTTTAAAATAAAAGTAACACTTTTTATGCTTTTTAAGAGTTGACAACACAAGTTCTAATGTAATATTTACCAAGCACCGGTTAACATTACCCTTATATTTTTGATAAGAATTTAGCACGTGCTTTTTGTCTTATGTTTATATTTTTTTTTATAAGGAAAACCCTTTTATTGAAAGCCAGTTTCAACTTTGGTTCATTGATTTAATTATACTTGTTTTTGGAACTTAGCATTGCATGTGATACATTTTTGAAAAAGGCACACATATGAATTTAGCATGTGCTTTAGTCTTATGTTTATATTTTTCTATAATAATAAGTTAATAATGTTAGATAAGAAAGTTATTGGACTCGTGTATGTTATTGGATTTTTTTATGTATGTAGTCTAGTCCATTAGCTATTATTAAATATTTTATATGAAATCCTATGCTACTTCTTTATCTTCGTTCTTCTCTTTAATTCTCATGATCTTCTTGTTGATTCTTCTATTTGATTGATCATGTTTTTGTTGAGTCTTAGGTTTGATTACTTCTCTATGTTAGTTCGTCTATTTGGTTGCTTCTTTCAATTAATTTTGTTATTCTCTACAATGGTTTATCTTTTTGGTTGCTCTTCTCCATGCATTGGTTATGCTATATACTGGTTTGGTTATTTTCAGGGTTAAATTCTAACAACGTTAAAACTTAATAGGCTTTCACTTGAGTGGTAGTATTAGAATAATGTGTTTTTAGTTTATGTTAAGTATGCTTTTATTTCTCGGTGTGTTTGACGATCTCGATGTTTTGTGCTGATGCATTGTAAATTTGAAAGGAAGAGGTGTTATTACTAGATAATAATAAATTTATTGTGGCTTATGTTATTGGACATTTTATGTTAGTAGTCTAGTTCGTTAGGTATTATTACATATTCTCTTATAGTCTTTTAACAAGATGTGCCATTGACGAAACCCTAGCCACCATTGTTGTGTTATTCTCTCTGAAACTTTATATTGTTAACAAATAACTGCACTATAATTAGGGTATTAGAGGTCTCAACCTAATAATTAATTATTTTAGGATTTTAATTTAGGCTCCACCACTTGTAAACGTATATTTGTCTAAGATAAGATGATATATCGAATATTATTTGAGATTGATGAAAAATAATATATCTAATAAAGATGTAATTGAGTCATGTAACACTACTCGAGTGACAAAAGCAAAACATTACTCATTCATTTAAATTGATAGAATACATTTGATACAATAACATGATCAATATCGCTAAAAACATAATGGGTGAATCTGCAAACAATCTCACAACACCCAAGTTAATAGCATACAAGGGCAAAATGCTTACAAATAATATGATAAAATCTAAAACACTAGAATACTCATGTTTTCAGATCTGCAACGTTGACGTCTAAATCATTGATTGAATTTGTGATTGATGGAAGATATTTCAATAAAACCAAATGAACTACAAAGATGCGAAATCAAACAACGCTGCACAAGACAACGAACAACATAACTCCGCACTCAGACGACGAAATCACCAAAAAACATAAAGAAAATACTTGATATGTGTGGAAATCACTTACTTAAATTGAAAGAAATGAGAAAAAAGATGCAGATGGAAGATTCGAGGTCAAAAATTGACCTAAAATCACCCCTCCTCGATGAGTGAAAGAGAAAGAAAAAGAGAATAGAGAGAAGGTGGAGTTTCACTCAAAAAAAAACTAAGGCCGACTATCTATCATTGCTAAATTGACGGTTTTAAAACCATCGTTTTAGAAAATAAACTAAAATCAATTTAAAAATTATATTTTTAAGAAATTTCATAAGGAAAACTAAGAATGAAATAAAATAATACTTTTTTTTTTACCAAAGCAAACTTAACTGATATCATTAAATAAAATAGAGTCAATACATGGAGGACAAATCTCAAAAACATGGCGACTAGGCTAAGAACATGCCGCCCTAGAATGGTTTGAGCAACCATGTTAGCTTAACGCCTTACAAAGTTCACCTCAAAGTTGGAAAATAAAGCTAACATAGACTTAATGGTAGATACTATAACATTAAACTCTGAAGCACCACTACTCCGGGATGAAATTCGATCGACAAAAGTACGAGAATCCGTCTCAATTACGACCTTATCCCAACCTTTTGCAATAGCGACTTGAATTGCTTCCTGTAGTGTCATAGCTTCCCCTTCAAGGACTGATATATGAGCATTTATCTTTGTCGAATGACCAGCAACAAACACGCATCTGCATTCCTAAAGCAACAACATGTCATCGAAATTCCTACGGAGCTATGGAACGCAACATCAACATTGCACTTAAGCTAGCCATTAGCAGTATTTTCCCATCGAATCTACGTGGGGAAGGGGCGATCTACATTCTGACCCGAACTGCTCACATCTTGGGCAAGTTTCCATTGCTGCCAATTTCTCAAAGCCATCCTCCCAATTCCCAAAGGCGTGTCACGAATAGAGTTCCAAACAACATCATTCCTTGCTGCCCATTACTACCATAGCAGCACTGCAACACAGTCACCCGTTTCATCACTCTCTTTGCAACAAATATCGAAAATAAGTTCTGGCAGGGACTGAAAGAGGCTAACCCTTGGTAGCAACACAACAGAAAGACCGACAGAAAACCGACTTTCTCTAGCCACTTCACAACCAACGAAAGCATGAAAATCCGTTTCCTCCTCACAATGACACCCCAGACAGCTATTGGTGCACAACACGTGACACTAGATCAGTTTAGTGCGAGTTGGGATACAACCCCTGCATATCCGCCACAATATGTTTCACGCTTTGTGAGGAGCACGAACTTTCCAAAGGGCATTCCAATCTCCCTGAACATGGTAATGGGTCGACGACACAACTTCCCGAGAAGCAATATGATACCCCGATCTTACTGGATACAACCCATTACTCTCCTATTGCCACACTACTCTGTCCTCTTGCACTGATGGAAACAACGATGTCTGAATAACAACACGTGCCCGTTCATAAGAAAACAATTCAATAACCTTATCAACATCCCATTCCTTCACTCCATCAATCAGTAAATCGGACAAGAATAAATCATATACACCTTGGTTTTGAGGAGCTGGGATTAAATTACGAACCTTACTATGCAACCAAGGATATCCCGTAGCTCGGATGTGTGATCCATCACCTATGCACCACCTACATCCATGTAAAAGAACTTGTCGCGACATCGATATACTCCGCCAAGCATAACTTGGATTAAAACAAAGCTTAGCATCAAGAAAAGATGTTCTAGGAAAATGCCTAGCTTTGAATATTTGAGAGACCAATGATGTCGGGTTCATTAGGAAATTCCATCCTTGCTTTGCTACCATAGCCAAATTAAAATCATGAAAATTGCGAAAACCTATACCACCAAGAGCTTTAGGACACGCTAACCTCTCCCATGTTATCCATTTGATATCACCAGTACCTCTGCCACCACCCCACCACAAAGAAATCAACATCCTCTCAATGTCATTTATAGCCGTTCCTGGAAGCACGTAAATACTCATAATGTATGAGGGAATGGATTGTAACACATACTTAATAATTACTTCCTTACCCGTTTTCGACAATGTGCACCCTCTCCAGGAGTTGATTTTCTGCCAAATCCGATCCTTACTATAGGTATAGGTAGCAGTTTTACTCATAGCAATCATCGACGACAACCCCAAATATTTTCCAGTTCCTATCACTAACCGTACCCCCAAGATGCGTGCCAGATCCTCTTTGGCTGCATGGCTCATATTGCGGCTAAAAATACACCTCTGATTTAGCTAAATTAATTTTATGGATCTGTCTCATCCGCGTACGTATGCAGAATTTGAATCAACTTATTAACCTCAGTGACATTTTCCCTACAGAACAAGAAGCTGTCATCTGGAAAGAGTAGATGGGAAACCACCGGAGCCCCCCCAATAAACACGGATACCATGGAGGTCTCCTCTCCCAACCGCTGATGGATAAGAGTAGATAAACTTTCCGCTACTAGAATAAATAAATTCGGTGATAAAGGATCTCCTTGCCAAAGACCCCGACCAGGATTAATAGGACTAACCCTGTCAAAATTCATCAACACTGAATAGGTCACTGAGCTCACACACATCATCATCCAACGAATCCATTTATCATCAAATCCCATCCGTATTAGAAAACCCATAAGGAAGCCCCAATCAACACAATCATAGGCTTTACTGATATCAATCTTAAGAGTGATCTCACCCCTCCAACCCTTCGTCTTCCTTTTCATAGCATGAATAGTTTCCGTAGCAATAAGCGCGTTATCCACTATCGACCGTCCTTCAATAAAAGAGGATTGTTCCAAAGAGACACATTTATCTAAACACCCCTTCAATCTATTTGCAAGAAACTTTGACGCCATCTTATAGAGCACATTACAAAGGTATGGGCCTAAATCTTTCATACTATCTGGATTCTCACATTTCGGGATGAGGTAAATATTTGTTTCATTCAACGAAGAGGGAAAATATCCACGCTCTAACCACAACTTTGCTGCCTCGAAAATATCATCGCCACATAAATGCCAAAACTTTTGGAAGAATGCCGGATTAAATCTATTTGACCTTGGGGATTTATCCGGAGGCATTTGAAACAATGCTTGTTTAAGCTCCTCCTTAGTAATGGGCTCGGTGAGACTCAAATTATCCTCCATAGTAATACAAGGTTGAATGATATTAAGCACCGGTGTGTGCCTGGTTACCAATATTAGGAGCAAAGACAACATCAAAATAATCCTTGGCAATTTTGCAAAGTTCCTTCTGGCTAGTAACAATTATACCCTGCTCATTGTATAGCGTCGTCACCTTCTTCACCTTTCTTCTTGCGGTTGCCGACATGTGGAAGAACTTTGTGTTCATATCTCTTTCTTTCAACCAATGCATTTTAGCCCTTTGCTTTCAAAAAGCTTCCTCCTGTACAAGCAACCGGGCATGGCGCTCATTCTCTTCGCGGAACCTAGCTGTATTCATGCCATTAGGTGAGCTCCTAATTGATTCAAGAATGCGAGTGCACTGTTGTATCTCCTCCTGAAAGTGAACTCTCTTCCTCTTGCCCCATAGTTGTAACGTAAAAGAGCAATGCAGAACCCAATCAGACACTTCCACAACACCACCCCCATTCCACCCTTCAACAACAACTATTTCTAATTCAGTTCTTTTTAGTAATGATAATTGTAAAGACAAATTGATCGAAAAAAATTTAAAAACAAAACTATATAAGAAATATTATATAGTTTATTTTGCTTATATGAGTAGAATGTATTGCTTTAAATTATAATTTGTCGTATTTTTAATTTTTTTGGTCAAGTAGCCTAACGTTTTTTGGTTAAGTAGGCTAACGGTTAGAAATTCACTTTTTAAGGTGAATAAGTGGTGTGTTTGGGATCAAACTTCTCTCCCTACATACATTATGCATTGTCCCTATCAATTGAATTTAAAAATATATAATACATATATTAGAAAAATATATTCTATTTTATTTCATTATATTTGGCCACTTAAAAAATTGTATAGCTTTGCCACCACAATATCAGTGGCTCTTTGTTTAATTTTCAATGATCATTTATTTAAGTGTGACAACTTTTTGACAACCTTTTCTCTCATATTTATATTAGGTTCTTATTCTCTCTCTTTCTTTTTCTCTCTATTGTTTTTTACCAATAAAAAGAGAAAAAAGGAAAGTTGTCATCAAAGTTTTCTCAAATGGTTGTTCAAAGATTATTACTCTTTCATTTTCTCTCTTTCTCAAGGTGTATACACATAAATGATTGTTATCTGAGCAACCAAATAGTTGTCCAACAACAAATTTATATATTTATTAATTTTTTTTTATTTATATATGGTATAAATACGATTTTCTTTTTTCTCTCCTTTAGTCAAATCAATAGTTGTAAATGATGTGTTTTTAAACGGTGTCAATTACGCTGTCAATTTTTAGTTGTTTAAATAACATTTTTTTTAGAGCGGCATTGCTATTCATAGCAAAGTTAAAAAAACCACGAAGCTCTAGCAAAAAGAATGCCACCGTTAGATCTAAATTGGTGGAAATCATGGATGGGTGGATAAAAAGGAAAGAGTTTTGTTGTAGTTACAATAAAAAAACTAGCAACAAGGTCGTCATCTTTTCGCTAGAAAATTTGTCGCGAGATGTAAAATTACCCTTTTAAAAGAAATGATATTTATACAATCATTTTGATACAATCTTTGAACAAGTCTGTCTTTACAGTTCTCTCGATTTTTCTGTCTATTATTTTTTACCAATAAAAAGAACAAAAAAGAAAATTGTCTTAAAAATTGTCATAAAATGGTTCTACAAATATCATTACTCATAATCGTTCTACAAATATCATTACTCATAATCAAAAGCTTGTGATTAACAGTTTTTTCTTAATGGCAAATATATATTATATATAAAAAAAAAAAATAAAAGCAAAAATTAAAACAACACCATAAAATCAACTACTCTTCTATCAGGAATACCTAACCACAACCAAACAAAAAAGACTATAACAAAACCCCTCAATCAACCAACCTCTAAACAAATCTGACACTATCGTGTCAACACATAATGAGTTCATAATCCATGTATTTAATAGCTGGTGGTCTGATTGCATGCATGCTCATATATTTTAATTACAATTGATCACACAGAGCTTGAAATATTGAGCCGTACGTATTTCAACCACTCTTATTATTTAAATGTTAGAGTGTGATTGATGCATGTCCATATATTTAATTATAATTGATCGGACATGCATGGTCTGAATTATTGTGGGTCATGGCCGAAAGTGTGCTTGATTTTTTTTGTGGAAATTGTGCTTGATGTTGATGCACGTCCATATTGAATTACAAAGACATATCCTTGAAATTTGAGATTTTTGTTCTGTGAATGGTTAAGTCTAAAACATGTGGCGTCTCATCCTCTTCTGCACCTAAAACATTGGCTTGTTGTTGCTTCCGGAGTTCCTTCAGACTCCCCATCAATTACTTATACCATCCTCTTCTTCATGATATCATTCACAGAGACAAAGCTTGAATCACATGCACATTAGTACTCTTAAGTACTATGACCTTGTTTCAGTATATTACATTATTTGTTGCAATTCTCTTCATCATATCATACAGTGTATGGAGGCGCAACAAAAATGTACTTGTCCCAAATTGGCCAATAATTGGCATGCTGCCATCCGTTTTGCATAATCAATCCAATATTCATGATTTTGTAACCTTACTTTTGAAACATCATGGAGGCACTTTTCATTTTAAAGGACCTTGGTTTACAAACATTGCCAACTTTACTATCACTAGTGATCCCATGAATGTGCACCATATCACAAGCAAGAATTTCAGCAACTATGGGAAAGGATCTGATTTCCATGAAATTTTTGAAATTCTTGGTGTTGGTATTTTCAATTTAGATTCTAATGAATGGAAACAAGAGAGAGCACTGTTTCATTCATTGCTCAAAAGAAAAAGCTTTGAGATACTCCTTCATCAATGCATTAAAAATAAGTTAGAGATTTTCCTATTACCATTTCTTGATCATGCATCCAAAGGTGTACAAATACTTGATTTACAAGATATTCTTGAGAGGTTCACCTTTGACATTATTTGCACTTCTGTATTTGGATTTGATCCTAATTGCCTTCCTAACAAGTTCAATGAGTTCTCAGATATTTCTTATGTAGAAGCTATATCTGTGACTGAGGATGTGATATTGTCGAGGCACTATATTCCAAAATGTATTTGGAAGCTACAAAAATGGCTACAAATTGGTCAAGAGAAGAAGTACAAGGTAGCAAAAGAAAATCTTCACCAATTCATATACAAATGTTTGAACTACTACAGAAGTGGTGAAGAGAAAAGAAGCGATGATAGTCATTTTTGCTTGCTTAAAGATCTAATGGAGGAAGGATTGGAAAAGGGCGAAATGGTTGAGAGGTATATTAGAGACACTACAATTAATCTCTTGGTTGCAGGAAATGGAACAATTAGTACAGGTCTCACTTGGTTCTTTTGGCTTGTTTCAACGCATCCTACGGTAGATGGTAAAATTATTCAAGAAATCAAAGATAATTGTTTAAAGCAAGATGAGAATTTTATCGCTAATTTAGGTGTGGAAGAGCTTGATAAGCTAGTTTACCTTCATGCAGCCATATGTGAAGCCTTAAGGCTATACCCTTCTGTAGCATTTCAGCACAAGTGTGCTATCAAATCTGATAAACTTCCTAGTGGAGACCATGTTAGTCCAAATACAAAGTTAATATATTCTTTGTATGCAATGGGAAGGATGGAGCAAATATGGGGAGAGGATTGCTTGGAATTTAAGCCTGAGAGATGGATATCAGATAGAGGACAAATTATACAAGTGCCGTCTTATAAGTTCATAGCGTTTAATGCAGGTCCAAGAAGCTGTCTTGGGAAAGATATTAGTTTTCTTCAAATGAAAATGGTTGCAGCTGCAGTTTTATTTAAGTTTCACATTCAGGTGGTGGAAGGTCACTCAATAATTCCAAGGGTTTCTATTCTCCTTCGCATGGAACACGGCTTTAAGGTCAAAATTCGTAAAAGATGCACTTGATATAAGCATTACAAGTTTTACATAGTTCAGAATGATTAGAGTTATGCATGTTGTGTGTTTTTAAATCTGTTTATGTCTCATTGTTAAATAATGTTATTGTAGAGCATTACTATTTTCTAGTCGTGTGTTTTAACACATGAATGCATATCCTCAATGTTTGGTCTGATAAAATTTGCTTAGCTAGTATCTGAAGGGAAATCGCAAAATACAAGAGAAACAGATCGAAATTAAAATTCAACCCTTCGATTGTTCGTTGTGAATATTCATGAATCAAGGATTAGGTGAATTACCAGTTGTAGCTCGGACCCTATACCGACTAGAACTGGAGACGAATCTCCAACGTTGTTCAACCAACAATATCTCCACGTAGTCCCATGAAGGCTGAAGCACCTAACTAAATCATAATCTCCAAATATATTCAAGTTTTCGACTGCACGTAGTTAGAAAGTTAATCTCCAAAATAAAACATTAGCCAAATTCAAAGTTTACTTACCATTTCAAAATTTGTTTATGATCTTTAAGTAATGATCTGAAGCCTTGTGTAGATTTGGACAAGGAAAACCACCTACAGAAAAAATTGCAGAATCAATTGTCAATATGTATCATATAACTTGAGCATAATATAACTTCAAAAGAACACAAAGTCGGTACAATATTAATATGTTAAAAAAAACTATTAAATTTGAAAGAATCTATATTTAAAAATTCAAAAGCTTTTTAATAAGGATTTTAGTTACTTACCTGATTTACATTAAATTAGTCCCTTGTGTTAACAGAAATCCGTATAACTGTGAAAGAAATTAATAAATGCATATAAATCTACACTATATTTTGAAGGTACGAAAAACACAAAGAGAGGGGTTTGAATTGTGTTGGTCTCTTTTTGTGATTGGATAAAAATAATGTTGAAAATAAAGAGATAAGGGAGGAGAGATGACACAGTTTATTTATCTTGGTTCACCCCATAAACCGAGATTAATTTCAGTCCCCTTGCACTTTCAAAGGATTTTTCCACAATAATAAAATCCGGATTACAACAACAATACTAAGACATCTAGCTATAAATTTCCTTGTCTCAACCTAGAGAACTTTCTAAAGGGGGAACTTTCGCGCAACCGGTAAAGTTGTTATCATGTGACTGAAAGGTCATAAGTCCTAGAAACAACCTAATGTAAAAAAATAAAATAAGCTAAGACTGTGTACAATACACCAAATGGTGGAACTTTTTCCGAACTTTACACATGCGGAAGTTTTAGTGTACTAAACTACCTTTTTTTAATCTATCCTCATTTTAATCCAGAGATTTAAAAAAAAAAAATTACAAAATATGTGTTTACACAAACTATAATAGTAAACAAACAAATTTAAACACAATACATTATAATTTATAAGTGTATCTCTGTTGGTTTTCTATGACTTTTTCTAATATATAATATACAATATAAACAGAGTGCAATATATTGTATGTGTTTACAGGTTCGTAACCTACTTCAGTCAGAACTTGTCCTATATATAGATAAAGCGATCATGTCCGTTAGTGAAGAATTTATTGTTTTGAATGACTAATTAAATGCACAGATTATCTTCCTTAAAAAAAAAAATGCACAGATTATCTTGATTACTTGCACTCTGCGAATCAGCCATTCATTTTTATCAATGATGCTATTAATGAATTTTCTTAGCAAAGAATCGCAGCATGCATTAGTGATGTGTACTTGATTCAGACACTTGGTAAAGGAAATCTCAATCCAGAGGTTTGTATCACAGAGTGTTAACTTCCACATAGTTCGACCTTGATCTTAATACAGAGTTATGCCCTTATATATGACATAGAACTTCCCTTCAAGGTTTAGAGCGTTAGAGAGTTGACTTGATCCAAAGACTGAACTTCATTTCCTTAAAATTTTCTACAACTTAAAAGCACAGTCGTGTATCCTTATTTTTCTCATATGCCATGTACAATTATTTTTCTCTCTCATGATATCAAAAACTGTAGGGGTGAATATATAAAAGTAACACATCGAAAATAAACAAACAAATAAATAATAAAATAAAAAAGTAACACATTTTTTTATAGTTTATTATTAGAACAAATTTTTATGATATTCTTAAATTTTTTTAGACAGTTTTATAATAGTGGATGTGAAGGGAGTATCTTTCTATCATTTGGGTGAAAATTATTCTTGGATGGTCACAACCACAAATTTAAATTGCTTAATTACGTCAATTCATATTACCAAAAAAATATACACATTATTTAAATATTTTGATAAAAATAAAAAAAATTCGTTTTCTACATTTTTTTAAGGATCCTTTTTTTATTTATGCCAGTGTATCTAAATAGTTTAGATTTGAGCTTGTAATAATACAAACTTTACTGTTCGAGGTTGACGTTTTAACAGTCAGCTATACCCGACAATGAAACTTAATGAAATGCAAATATGAATTATTTGTCGCAAATTATAAGAAAAATTGGTAATTTTGTATTATGTATTTGATCAAAAATCTGAATCAAATACTACATCCGTCCTTAATTATAAGATATTTTTGAGAAAAAAAATCCCGAAAACTAAGAAAATTGATATTTGTATGAAAATTGTTTGTAATCACAATTGTTTTTACAATTTTATCCTTTTAGAGCGAGTTAGTTTATGTTTTCAACATGCTATTTATTGTTGAAAAAAATGCTATTAATTGTTGATTGAAGAAAAAAGTATATAATAAATAAAGGTATGTAGGTAAAAAAATAATTAATGTAATTGAAAAAACAAAGGGGTCCTATAAAAATGGACATAAAAAAATTTCAAAAAGATATTATAATTTATTACATGATAAAGAGAAAGAAGCTAATTCTACCAAGAACACACATTTACTTGCAGCCTAAGCTACCTTAGCCTTAGTTTACTTAGCTACTACATAGCACTTGTTAGGTTATAGTACATCTACAATCTTGTATATCCTTCAAAAACAAAATAATCTTGTATATATATACATTTTAGCTGTAACACTTCATTCATCAATAAGAATTCACTTTCTATTCATTTTCTTGTTTCCTAATATGGTATCACACACTTTTACCTAAGGAGGGAAAGGTTGTTATGATTCACTAATCGTTTTCTGTTGCGTCTTCTTCATTGTTCATCTTCTTGGATCGTTTTCTCCTTGTTTTCTTGTTTATGTTATCAGAATTCTGTATTTCTTCCTTTTTGTTCGTGATTCTTGTTGCTTCTTTTCACCTTTTCTTGTGATTTTCAAATTGTTTTTGTGTGCATTTATGCATTTCTGTGAATCTATGTTTTTCTTGTTCATCAATCTTCATTTTTCATCATGCCTCCAAGAATTGTTCTTGCACATCTTCAACAAGATTCTTATTCTGTGTTTTTTGTTCATCCTAGTGAAGGTCCGAATTCTCTAACTGTTTCTCCTAAGCTCAATGGTTCTAACTACCTTGCTTGGAATCAGTCTATGCAACGTGCCTTGGGAACAAAGAATAAGCTAGGTTTCATCAATGGTATGATTCTTGTTCCTGGTCTTTAAGATCAAAATCGTAATGCTTGGAAGCGTTGTAATCACTTAGTTCAATCTTGGATCATCAATTTTGTAGCTGATTCTATAGCTCAAACTATCGTATTCTATGATTCTGCATTTTAGGCTTGGCAAGATCTTTATTAACGCTTCAGCAAGATTGATCGTATTCACATTGCTACCTTACATTCTTCCATTAACAACTTGAAACAAGGTACACAATATGTGCTTCATTACTTCATTGAGTTGAAAACACTTTGGGAAGAATTTTCATCTCATCGTCCTATTCCCAATTGTGTTTATGTTCATCCATGTCGTTGTGAAGCTGCTCGTGATGCTAAGGTTCATAGAAATGAAGATCAAATCATGCAATTTTTAACCAGATTGAATGATTAGTTTTCAGTGTTAAGACACATATTTTACTTCTTGATCCTCTTCCTACTTTGAACAAAGTTCACTCCTTTGTGATTCAAGAAGAGAGTAACACTTCTTCCCCAATTCATATGAGTGTTACTGATGGAACTTCTATTCAAGTGAATGCTTCAGATGCAAGAAAGCCTCAAACTCGTGGTAACAATTATTTTCAAGCTTGTGGTTCTTCTAAACCTAGTAGATTTTGAACCTATTGCAATCGCAAAGTTGATTTCTGTTATCAAAATAATAGTTACCCTAACATTAATAAACAACAACCTCGTTCTAATGATATTTCTCAGGGTTATTCTGATGCAAGCCTCTTACCACCTCCAAGCTTGAATGCTTCTGCAAGTTCCAACACTAGTTTATCTCAAGAGCAATACTCTCAACTTGTATCCTTGTTGCAACAAGAAAACCTGGTTACTTCAGTATATCTTCCTCAAACAACCCTACTACCAACCATATCACTGCTACTCCACTGATTTCTTCTAGCATTTCTGCTACTGACACTACTCATGCAAGTATACCTTTTTTTCTCACAAAAATACTCAGTGGTTAATCGATTCAGGTGCTAATAAACACATATGTTGCAAAATTTCCAGTTTTAGCTCATTTTACCAAATAAAACCGGTAAGTGGCTTTACAAAATGGTCACTTTATCATTGTTTCTCATGTTGGCAATGTTTCCTTTACCTCACAATTTTATCTCACCAATGTTTTGTATTCACCAACATTTCATTTGATCCTTATTTCTGTTGCCAAGCTTTGTAGTTCCTTAATTTTCAGTTTACATTTCTCTTTTGATCAATGTCTCGTGCAGGAAAATCAGTCTTTGAAGATGATTGGTTTAGCTAAGCAAGTTGGTGGCTTATACAAATATTCTCTTCCTACATTTGTTTCCAATTTAGTTTCTAGTAATTCCATCAATAAGTCTTGGTCAATTATACTCATTGTAAATCTAGTATTTTCATTCCTTCTGATGCATTATGGAACTTTAGACTTGGCCATTTATCTCATTCTACATTACGTAAAATGTCTAATTTGTATCCTTCCATTACTATTAATCATAAAGTTGTGTGTGATTTTTGTCATTTTTCCAGACACAAACATTTACTTTTTTCTTCAAGTCTTTCTAATGCTTCTGCAAATTTTGCGTTAATCCACTTTGATATTGGGGTCCAAGTTCTATTTCATCTATTCATGGTCACAAATATTTCCTTACTATTTTAGATGATCATAGCAGATTCCTTTGGATAATATTACTTAAAACCAATTTCACATTACTTCTAAATACATAAGAAGTGATAATGGCCCTGAATTTATGCTTCATGACTTATATGCTTCTCATGGCATCATCCATCAAAAATCCCGTGTTGAAATTCCCCGACAAAATGGGAGAGTTGAAAGAAAACACCAACATATTATCAATGTACGTAGAGATTTGCTATTTCAATCAAAACTACCTCCATCCTTCTAGTCTTATGCAATACTTCATGTTGTGTTTATCATTGAGTCCCAACTCCATTACTTAAAAACCAGTCACCTTATTTTTTCCTTCATCATCAGTTACCTAATCTTAACTATTTAGAGGTTTTTGGTTGCTTATGTTATGCTTCCACTTTAAAACCATATAACGAAACTGCAACCTAGAGCTATAAAATCCACTTTCTTGGGTTACAAGTCAGGTTATAAAGGCTATGCTCTTTTTTATCTTAATTCCAAAGAGATTTTCATTTCTAGACATGTTACCTTCCATGAAAACATACTTCCCTATTACACCACTTCTTCCTCTACTCCTCCTGATTAGGACTATTTCTCGACATCTTCAGATTCCACAGATAACACCTTACCTCTTTTTGTTGAGCCTTCACACTCGTCTCATGTTATTGATGACATCCCTATACTTCAAACTTTCATCCCTATTCCTCCATCTTAAACCATAACTTCACCTAGACATTCTAGTAGACTTAAAACTTCCCCTTCTCATTTACAAGATTTATTTTGTAATCATGTTCAGTCTTGTACATATCCTATTTCACAATATCTTTGCTATAATCATTTATCTTCTAACCGCTCTTCTTTTGTCTTCTCTTTACAATCTCATACTGAACCAACCACATATGTTGATGCAAGTAAGCATTGTTGTTGGCAACAAGCGATGCAAGTTGAGTTATTGGCCTTTGAGAAGACTGGTACTTGGAAGATTGTAGATTTACCACCTCATGCTAAACCTATTGGTTGCACATGGATATATAAGGTCAAACATAATGTTGATGGCTCCGTAGAGAGGTATTAAGAAAGGTTGGTTGCCAAAGGATACACTCATATTGAAAGGCTTGACTATTTTGACACTTTCTCTCATGTTGCTAAGTTAACCACAATCAAACTTGTTATTGCTCTAGCTTCAATCAGCAACTGGTTTTTACATCAGCTTGATGTAAACAATGCATTTCTGCATGGAGAACTGCATGAATATGTCTACATGTTTGTTCCTCTAGGTATTAAAACTGGTAAACCTAGTCGAGTTTGTAAACTGAACAAGTCACTTTATGGATTGAAGCAAGCAAGTAGAAAGTGGCATGAAAAGTTAACATATGTGCTTCTTCAGATCATTCTCTCTTCTCTAAGAAAACATATGAGTCTTTGACTGTGATTTTGGTGTATGTTGATGACATAATTTTAGTTGGCAATTCATTACCTGAATTTCAACACATGAAAACCATTTTAGATACTTCATTCAAAATCAAAGACTTGGGCCTGTTAAAGTACTTTATTGGCATTGAGGTAGCTCATTCCGAACTTGGCATTTCTTTTTTCCAGAGAAAGTATTTCCTTAACTTGCTATATAACTCAGGCTATATTGGCAACAAACCTTTCTCTACACCATCTGATCCATCTATCAAGCTTCATCATGATCATGGGAAACCTTATGATGACTTTCAACATACATAAGATTGGTAGGCAGATTATTGTACCTTAACACTACCAGACCTGATACAACTTTCATCACCCAGCAAATGAACCAGTTTCTTTCTAATATCACCATTACTCATCACAATGCAGCCTTAAGAACTCTCAAATACCTGAAAGGTTGTCCTAGCAAGGGTTTATTCTTTCCCATAATTTCATCCATCACTCTCCAAGGTTTCTCAAATACAGATTGGGCTGGATGTCTTGATAGAAGGAGATCTATATCTGGTCAATGTTTCTTCTTAGGACACTCCCTCATTTCTTGGAGAACCAAGGAACAAATCATTGTTTCCAGATCTTCATCTGAAGCAGAATATAGGGCTTTAGCACCAGCTATTTGTGAACTCCAATGGCTCTTTTACCTTCTATAAGATCTTCAGATTACTTGTTCCAAGCTTCCTGTCTTATACTGTGATAATCAAAGTGCACTTCATATAGCTGCTAACCCTGTATTTCATGAGAGGACCAAACACTTAGAGATTGACTGTCACATAGTCTAGAAAAATTGCAAGCTGGCATCTTGAAGCTCCTCCCAATTTCTTCTCAAGACCAAATTGTAGATTTTTTCTCCAAATCACTCCTTCCTAAGTCTTTTTCTCTTCTTTTATCCATGTTGGGATTGATAGATGTAAGACCCCGGATTTTCGTCCAAGACATTGATTAAAAATATTTACTCTTTTTGAAAAATGAGGCTTTTAAAAAAATAATATATATTTGTTTACTCTAATTCTTTATGGAATAAATATCAACTTTATTGTAAATTTCAAAAATATTTAAATTACAATTACAACTAAATAAAAACCAGTCTTCTTTTCCATTGAAAAACTCAATTTGCCCCGTAAGTGTTTAATCACACATAAAGTTTCATATTTCATCTTTGGTACCTACAACATATTATTAATGTAAAGGTCAATTTCCTTATCCAAATTGGTTCATACTCAAAGCACAAGAACAATGCCACAAAGTAGATAGCATCAAAACTTCTCGATCAAAAAGAAAAATAAAAATACAACCAAGTCATATATTTTAAGAAAAGTCTATACAAATTTATTTTGCAAAAGAGTTTAATCAATTATTAATTCACAAATGTATAACAGACTTAAATGAAATTATGCATAAAATGCATGCTCTTAATTACTACACGATCTGGATATAAATAGGCTATACAAATGTCATGATAATAAAACAAGCCACACAGGCTATGCATATGCCATGCCATGATAATGAATTTCAAATATATATATTCTAGCCACTTAGGTAAATGCAAAATAAACCCAGCCACTAAGGCAACCACACAATTAAATCTTAAACAAATTACATCTTTTTATTCTCAAACATCACAAAGCATATAAAACATAATAAAAATCAATTACACATTCTCATATACAAACTTCATAAAAAAAATCCAAATTTAACTAATATATATTTACTTTAATTATTATGATTTTCTTTCAAACGACAAGAATTTCTACCACTATTTCATAACATGATCCTAACACTAAGTATGGACATATGAGAAAAAAGCTCTTACCTTAGGCACCTTCCTTCCTAGTCAAAACTCTCTAACCCGTGAAGAAAACGCAGAAGAGAAGGACAAAAGAGAAAGATGATAATTCTACACCTTAGGCACCATTTGCTAGAAAGGTTATCCTCAGTAGAATTACCTTTATTTGTTCAATTATCCTTTCAAAAGATAATGGTGTAGTTTTGACAAATTGAGAAAAAAAATCCCGAAAACTAAGAAAATTGATATTTGTACGAAAATTGTCTGTAATCACAATTGTTTTTACAATTTTATCCTTTTAGAGAGAGTTAGTTTATGTTTTCGACATGCTATTTATTGTTGAAAAAAATGCTATTTATTGTTGATTGAAGAAAAAGGTATATAATAAATAAAGGTATATAGGTGAAAAAATAATTAATGTAATTGAAAAAACAAAGGGGTCCTATATAAAAGTGGACATAAAATGTTTTCAAAAAAATATTTTAATGTATTATATGATAAAGAGAAAGAAGATAATTCTACTAAGAACACACTTATACTTGCAGCCTAAGCTACCTTAGCCTTAGTTTACTTAGCTACTACATAGCACTTGTTAGGTTATAGTACACCTACACTCTTGTATATATATCAATTGTAACACTTCATTCATCAATACAAATTTACTTTCTATTTATTTCCTTGCTTTCTAATATAATTAGAGACGGATGTAGCATATCAATTTTGTTTGACTCGTTTTAAGTTATAATTTGGGATTTTTTTTAAGGATGTTTAGGGTCAAAAGTCGGCTGCATTAAAGGAAGGGAAATATATTACTAATAAAAAGGTAATTTATTCAAATTGGCCCCTAATATACACAAACTTTGATAAAATGACCCTGTTCTAAAAAAGCATAGATTCTACTCTTTAAATTTGAGATCCTTCCTATTCTTGACCTCATATTCGTAGTTAAAGACATAAAGTTAAAAAAACCGACATAGATGTTGAATTTTGTCATGATTTTATAGAGACATGTTTATGTCGTTGAAATATGACTTTCAATATAAAATTAAAATTTTTGGACAAGCGACGAATTAATTCTAAATATTTAAAAGCCCAAAATTCAAAAAACAAAATGACGGAAGTTTTTGATCTGAAAATCGAATTTTGAGTTGGTTTTTGGAAGTCACTTCTGTAAAAATACATTTATAGGTTATGTAAAGTTTCTTAGCATTGAAACCACACCTCAATTTATTTTAATTTTTCAACCAAAAAATTAAAAATTACAATTTTACTCCGAATAAATATATATTCAGGGGTCAAATACTGTTTACTAACTTAGGATGGAGTATATTTTTACGTGAATGTGTTTAATGATGTGTCTGAATAGGACCACACAAATACTGTATTTTCCATTCATGAACATGTAAACAGTGGACTTCTAAAAATTTGTGTTTTGTTGGTTAGAGTAAATTTCAGAGGAGAACGATCAATGCTCATAAATACTTATGCTAGTTTAGTTGTATAGTAAATGATGAGAAGAACTATTCGATAGTTATAATAGGTAAGCATTGTTAGCTCTGAAATGAATGATTATGTTATTTCAGTGTCTTTTTTCTTTAGCCATGCAATCGATCTCGGCCATCGATGTAAAATCAAACAGTTTAGAGTCTACATGCACTAAAACAATCTCAGTCATTCATTGATATCATGCTGTTGAGGTTTTAACTGTGTCAACCACTTATAATAAATTTCATTGAATCACCAAAATTAGTCTTTAAAGGATTTTGCTAATGAGTTTCCTTTAAGAATATTCAATTAAAATACTATTCATTATAAAATATTAATATTTCAATCTCTGATGCATAAAATACACAAGTTTTCATAAAAACTTATTATCTAATATCCGTTCCTTTAAGACACTCATTAACATTTACCTTCTTTAAAAGATCTACAATATTAATATTATCTTGATTTTGACAGATCTATTGGTCGTAATACTAAACATGTTTCATGAGTTGACTCTCACAAAAATAGAAAAAAGCAAACATTGCAAATAGGTTAGATTAAAAAAAAAGAGTAGAAAAAAGCAAACATTGCAAATAGGTTAGATTAAAAAAAAGAGTAGTTGTCATATTTTACGTTCAAGTTTTATTAAAACTAGACCATTGACCCATGCTGACGCCCGGGTCATATAAGAGAGTAATTTCTTAAGAGTAATTTGCTTAGCACATTTGCTGTTTGCTGTTTTGCTTTTATTGCACTGCTATTTTTTTTTTCAAAATGTCAAAACTGCTATTTAGAAAGTTGTTGTAGCATTGGTTGTTTTAAGCATGATTTTTGTGTACTCTGCAACTTAGTGTCGTTCAAGTAGTCTTGACAAGAAACAATTAGAAAAATGCATCCTTTAGTCAAAAAGAAAAAGAAAAAGGCATCCTTTTGG
>Ga0228710_1000215_pt1 | contig 59423 bp, 33 predicted proteins | sample MedpolnodulmetaG_FD_177995 | JGI IMG/M metagenome (GOLD analysis project Ga0228710, IMG submission 177995) | Root nodule microbial communities from Medicago polymorpha collected in Santa Monica, California, United States - pink nodules | ecosystem: Host-associated > Plants > Roots > Nodule... | reverse complement strand
AATTAATTAAATATTTAATTAATTGATATGGACTCAATGAGTGGATGTCCGGATGGCCCATTAACGGAATAATGGGAAACCCTAATGGCCATCCAATATAAAAGAGGCTATGGTCCCCACCGTACACGGCAAAACTCTCTCTTCTCCCCATCTGAAGAGAACTTGAGACATAAAGGTACCGGTTGAGGAAGAACCAAACTAGCCGCCGCTAACCCCTTCTATTTGTTTCAGATTACTTTTCTATGTTTAACGTCGTATAGTTGAGAGGGCTGCCATGAGAGCTTTATCCAGGTATTCCTAATATCCTAATTCTTAATATCCTTCATAAATCAAAAATGTCGTAGATCCGATCATAACCATGTTCAATGTTTTGTTTGCTTCCGCTATTGATTCATAATCGTTGAACATGTTTTGTTTGCTTCCGCTATTGATTCATAATCGTTGAACATGTTTTATAAAATCTGTTTTTATCAAGACCTAAATTTCCAATATACCGCTCTTACGTTCAGTCTGCCAAATCGCATTGATGTTACCAATGTTATCTTACTATTGTTTCTTCCTACTTCACATTGATGTTACCTGGATGTGAAATCAAGAAAACAGGATGTGAAATGTGTTATGTTAGGATAAATTGTGGGGCATGTGAGATGGTACTAAAGTGAAATTAGGCCCAAGAATAAGGTCTGTGAGTTTATGGAAGACGAAATAAACAAGTCGGCTCTAGTGCGAAGAGTTAGGGATGAATTCTGAATTTTGTATATTCATTTCTTTACAAATCCAAACTCTATAAACTGATTTGAAGATGACATATATAGACTGACTACACTTACATCAATAATTGCAGAAGTTATTTTTGTCAAATTTACCAATCTTGTGTTTGTATGTTGACTAGAATATAGTTGCATGAGTTTCAGCACCAGCTGCTGCAATTTCACAAGATGAGAAAAATGGATGGGCCAGCACCGGTGGGAGAAAAAAACCAAAAAACCGAACTGAACTATTACTAACATTTCTGAAACTGAACTGAAACAGTTCAGCTCGGTTCAAAATAGTTCAGTTCGATTCGAAACGGTTCGGTAACTAAAATTCCATTTCGTTTGTTTTTTTTTTCATATTTTTTTCAAAGGTACCAATAATAAACAGTTCAGTTCAGTTCGAAACACAGACAATTCAGTTATGTTCAGTTGTTTTAAATTTAGCAAACAATTCAGTTTGGTTCGGTTTAGTTTTCATCCCAAACTAAACTATGCCCACCCCTAAGCACCATAGCAGGTATGATAAATTTTAGTGTAATTTGTACATTTAATTGCAAGATTCATCACTATTGGACTTTGCTTATGGATTCTAAAATTTACATGAAACAAGCAGATTAAGCTTTAAATTAAACTCTCTGTGCTACTTTATACATTTTTACTATCAGATACTTTTCAAAGTAACTACTTAATCAATTTATTCCGGTATACAAATTTGATAAAAGCAAATGATTTTGGCATGATCAAAGCCATCACATTTTACACAAGCAGTAACAAGAAAGTATTTTCTATGTTTCCATTTGATACAAAGGTGACATTGATATAAAAGAAAATAATGACCAAGTTGGATAAATGTGGTCCATAACTAAATCAGAAAAAACCAAAATCCGATAGTAGAAAACAAATACTATTTCTACATCACTCTCATAATCAATTGCCTTCAACTACATGCCGCAGAGAGTATTCAAGTCCATATTCTCTCACACTCACAAGAAAAACAAAAAGACAGAAAAAAACAAAGCAAAATGGAACATCACAAAACAAAGGAAGGAGGGTAGTCATTTATGTTGTCATATGTCACATTATCATTTTTGTCATTTTGTTTGATACCCATATCTATAAATTGGACCACCGAAAGGCTAAACTAGAAAGAAAGCTAGGATCTATACTTTCTCTTAGTTCACATATAGGGTCAATAAAACTAGCATGGGTTCACACTAAATAAATAAAAATAGGAACATTAATTGCAAATAAAGCAGACACAATTAAGAATACTAAGTAAAACAGATCAATTCTAAATATAGATTTAAAGTGTGCTTCGTTCTGCGGTGACAAAACTTTATCTTTTGAAAATGTTGATGAATATTAATTTATGTTTTGATACATTCAGGTAAAAATTGTTCTTATCAATTCATATTGTTTTGATAGTTTGAATCAAGTTGATTTTAGTAGAATACTAAACTACAACTACTAAAACCAGGTGTTTGTTAAATTATGTTAGGACAAAATTTTGAAATGGTGTTGAATAAATTGTTTTTCAAAACTATGTCTTCACTAATGATGAAATTATTTATTGAAAATTGTATGATTTTACTAATTTTTGTTGTAGCAAAAACTTTAGTTTCACTAATGATGAAATTATTTATTGAAAATGTATGATTTTATTAATTTTTGTTGTAGAAGAAACTTTAGTAGTATAGTTTCTCTTTTAGTGTTAAAGTTATAGATTTATAGTGTTGTAACAAATAAAGCTCATAACTTTCCAACATTATCCCTTAACCATTGTTACTTGAAACATTTTACAGCCTCCTTTTGTCTTAATTTCATATTTTCATAATGAAAATACTCAAAACTAGTTACACTATTTCAACATGACAAAACTAAAGTCAAACAAAGTCACAAGTCAACCATGTGGTCTTTGATAGTGTAGGGACAAACACTATTTGAGTACATGTCAAATACTTACACCCTAAGAAAAACTGCTATAATACATAAAAATCAAAGCACAAGAAAACATTGTCTCTTCAAGTTACTTTTTTAGGATTAAATTTATTTTTAGTCCTTATAAAATTTAATTTTTTGTTTTCAATCCCAACAGTACTCATTTTTCGGTTCCTACACAAATTGCAAAAAAGTACGCTTTTAGTTCCTCTTTAGGAAATAAAAGCATATGGTTCTGTAATTTGTATGAACTGAAACGTGAGTATAGGAACTGATAACAAAATTCGTGATTATAAGAACTAAAAACACATTTACACCTTTTTTTTTCCTTCTATCATAAAATTTGCAATGTCACCTTAAATTGGTACTACTCCCAATTCTGTTCAAGCTACTTGTAGCTGGATAAACCTTGCTCCTAAAATCAGAATCTATTTCTGAATTAGACCCTGATTCCCAAAGGCCTTGAATAGACCTAGTAGATGAACCATATCTCTCAAACTCTAGCCTTTGTCTTGGGGCACTTTGTGACCTAACCTTAGCCCTAGAAGATTGAGTATTTGCCATATAACTAGGATAACCAGAGTAAGCATTGAAAAATCCCCATGAACTCTCACTTTTAGTAGGTGTAAAAGGACCTCTCCTCGAACCACTTTCGAGTCTTGAAGAAGCCGAAAATGCCTGTGGACTACTCTCGGCGGTTCGGGAAGAAGCTACTTCTTCTTTTCCTTTCTGATGCTTCATAGAAGAGAGACTTGGATTATAAGCTTTAGAAGAACGTTTTGACGGCGATTCATGTACCATAAAATTTTCATTATTGTAATCAGAAGATGAATAATGATGTTGAAAAGAGGTGCTAGTGCTATGTTGTGATTTCAAATGTGGTTTCCAAGTATCTACTTCAAGAATTTTGTCACTCTTTTCATCATCATTTACATTTTTCGATGAAGCATCGCCGGTTTGGCTCCATGTGTTTTCTTCCATCCAACTGTCTAACCAATTTGAACCAAACCGGGCTCTTTCTAAGTTAATGTCTCTAAAATTTGCATTTGAACTACATCTCTGCAGGTTCAAATTGAAAATTTCAATTCAAGGTGAAATTAAAATAATTGGTTGGAGTAACAAAATCACCAACACATGTTACATGTATACTTTTTCACATTGACATGTAAATCATCTATGAATCCTGTAAATTAAATTTTAGGCATGAATCATGAATACCTTGAGTATGGAAGATCCATCAAATTTCGTACTATAGACGCGAAGTGGGTGTTCATAATCATCAGGAACCTGCAACAATTTGAAGAAAAAAATCAGAGGATTGTGACTATTTTATCAAAATAATGAATGAATGATCATAAAAAATATTCGAGTGAATGGCCGTTTAGTCCCTGAAATTGTAAGGATTTGATAATTTGGTCCTTCAAACCGTAAGCATCATCTTATAATTTGGACCCGATGTTTTCAAAAATCCAAAATGATACCTAAATTTATAAATCATCGGTCACAATAGTCAATCTTAATGTGATCAAGAATTTTCAATTTCAACAATCCCTTTAGAATTTTGTATATTTCAAATACCAAATTGACTGACTTTTCTAATTTTAGAAACTAAATTGCTAAGAAACAATCCAATCAAAAGCCTTATCTAAAGAATAATACTTTAGCATTAGCTTAGTTTGCAACAGCTTTACAAGTTGTAAAGTTAAGTTACATGAGATGAGATTCCAAATTGCAACAATTGGTAGGGTGATGAAGAAAAGTAAAAATATAGAAAAAGGCATTTGTTAAGATGATAAGTTAAAAGAAAGTGTCCTTTAAAAAAAGTTAAAAGAAAGTGAGACACCATTACATAGCTTTTCCAACAAGTTACCATAAGCTTTTTACTAAGATAAGAATCAAGACAACTAATAAAAGAGTATTTCAAAAGGAAATTAGCAGTTTGATACTAAAAATTATAAAGGTCAAGCAATTTAGTCCATCAAATTTACAAAAAAGAAAACCAAAAAATCTTTTGCGGAATCAATACAAATATTGAACCTTTAAAACTTTGGTGCAAATTTTAGAAAAATGACCATCGACGTAAGTTGTTCAATTTAAAAGACTAAATTGTTATTTCGTAAATTAAAAAGACTAAATTAACCAACACTTACGATTTCAATGACTAAAATACTTACTCAAAAAGTAAAAAGTTGGATTTGCTTACAGGGTAATGAGAAAGCGAAGACTTGAAAGAGTGCATATTATCCGAAATGTGCACACGACTTGCGCGTGCCCGAGACTGAAGTCGAACCAATGTTTGCATTCGTCTTAGCATATCAGCTGTCTGCTTTCTTACAATGTGACCTCTCACCAAAGCTTGCAATTTCACCAATGCTTTAAGTGCTCTTAGTGCCCTCCTTGCCTTCCAAATTCATGTAAAAAAATATCAGTAGATATTAAAACTTTCATATAAAATTTTAATAATGGTATGCATTATAATGAAATTGATAGGGAAAAGAACAATTAGACTTTTTTCTTACTCAATCATTAGAGTTCTTCATAGGGAAAAAATGCAAAGAATGGCAAGTTTGTTACATAGTAAAATTAGGCAAACAATAATGATTGATCAAAGAGTAGTGGTTAAAAGTGTGGTGGTGAAAAAGAAATATGTTTATTAGTTTATGTGAAAAAGAAATATGTTTATTAGTTTATTTTTGTAATAAATTTAATATTTTATTATTCATATCACCCATTCATAACTAACAAAAAAATCCAAATAAATTATAAAACCTTGATAATGTTTGGTTTTTATCACAAGTCACAACAATTGATTTGGTTTTAGTCCTTATAAATATTTGTGCATTATAGAAGTCCCCCAAAATATGAAACATTGATGTTATACCAATATGACTTATACCAAGATAAACTAATATGACTTATACCAAACCTAAATCAACAAGTACCAAAAATAATGTTATATATATTGCAACCAACATGGCCAAAAAACTTAAGTAATCAAGCCTAAAATAGAAGATAGGGAACAAATAAGCATGGAATGTCAAAAAGGTAATAGTATATTAAAATGGAAAAGACATAAAGAGGGAAAATAGGGTTGAAGCTTATGGGCGTGATCATTAACAAACACATTTACATAGTGGAAAGTCGTCCATTATCAATGCTCTTTTTTTATCAATTGAAGCTTCCTATGTTGCATTATCCCCACTTTTAAACCACTTACATTGGGATTGGATTCCAAGTAATAATTTACTAATCTCTCTTCTTTAAAAAAAAAAAAAAAATTTACTAATCTCTCACCATCTGATCTACTCCCTCGGGTCCTATATATAAGAAGAAAAAAAATTTAGTTCATTGAATTATAAATATATTTGGTCTACAATGTAAAACATATATATTAATTATTCAATAAATCTAAAAAAAAATATTATATATGAGATCGATGGGAGTAAATCAATGCCAAAGATTATTGCCATTAAAAAAAAATGCCAAAGATTATTAAAAATGTGATATAGCAAATTTATAATCTAAATTATCTCATCTAAGTTAATGCTCGAAATTATATTCACTTATTAATGGTATGCCTGCAATAGTTGAAAAAACATTAGCTTAACAAATACTAATGTTTTAGTTTTTTAAGAAAGCATTATAGCCTAACTAAAAGCTCGTGTGTCCTTAAAGTAAGTTGCTTTCTCTCACGTGAAGTCTAGAATAACATTTTATAATGTAAGGTAAAAGGTGCTTATTGTTTACCCCCCACAAAGTATGGTTTTAGAGAACCTAATCTAAATGCATACAATTAGAAATACATAATCAAATGATCTACATATTAACTTTCATATACCAAAATTAAAAATACAATACCAAAATGTAGATCAATTAATTTTAAATCAATGATTCATATGAACAACTGTGTGAATGCATTGACTTCTAGCTTCTTATTGTCAAGACAAGAATGCAAGTTTAGCATGTATCAATGCACCACATATAAAATGCCCTACCAAAAATGAAACTAGTAACTACGAATCTTCAACTACATTGATTAACAGGGAAACCTAATAACCTATATAGCACTTTGGCCCATTATCTAAAACATGGTTGATGATGTGGTGTCGTTGTTCCACTTCATATTTTGTGTAATTTTTTTGGTACAAATGGACATACCTTTCTGGTCCCAGAATGGAAAGCATCATAACACACAAAATACGTGGGGCTATATCTATATATCTTATAGTATTAAATATTTATTCACACACAAATTAAATTACCCGTTGCCACCTTCTTTAATTGTTATGGTCCTTGTATTCTCACTCTCCACCCTTATATTCCAAAAATGGGTCATTTTCAGCTTCATAATTTATCTTTGGACTACTCTCATTACCCTACCACGCAGGTCTAGTAACATTTTGTACCAACTAAAGACGTAGTAATTAATAGAATTGCTTCTTTTTTTCTGAAGGAATAATAGAATTGCTTTTAGCCACCCCAACTATTTCTACAATTCCGATTCCATCCGGATGTATCATTTTTAACGGCTAATAACACACGGTTTTCTTCGGATGCTTCTCCACTCTGAAGGAGAGAAATATGGTGGAATTTGTCCATCCGAAAATGTACATCCGGAGCGGGTTGGAATTTTAGAAATAGTTGAGGAGTGAAGTAACTCTCCATAATCAAACTAAGTTACACATGACCTAGCCTAGATGAAATTTATTTGGCCAAGTTTTTTTCTTAAACAAACAAGTCCAATGCTTTTGGAAATTCTATTTAGTTTAGTTAAATAAACAACATTTTAGACCTAATAGACCAACATATATCTAAATAATATAATGATATTATTGTTATTACTATTATTGTTAAATATTCAGACTTGAGAATTGGGTTTTTAAAACAGAATTGATCTACCTATTAAAAGAAAGTATTGTGAGATAAGCCTAACTAAATTTACCCTAAATGAAATGGATGACTGATACTTAACAGAACGAATTTCAAAACACAAAAATGACTTAACACACAAAAATTGCAGCCAGCACGTGATAGGAATACAGAGGGCACTGACTACCATAGCAGTAGTAAAAAAAAGTTTTTTTTGGTTTATATAGCAGTAGTAAAAAAAAAAGTTTTTTTTTGGTTTATAGTAGTAAAAAAAAGTTACATGTATATACATATAATTTTAATTACTTTTTTTTAATCATACACATAAATTTTATATTCCTATATAATTTAACATAAGATAAATATCAATGACATACATATAAATCTCTCAATTAACGAAAATGTACAAAAAATTATCACATGAAATATTTATTGAAAATGATACATACATGCACCAAAAACTAATGGTCCAAAGTCCTAACAAGTGCAAACACACATCTCGTCTTTGTTCGATGTGTCAAAATCAAAATTTTGGAGCATGAAAAAGAATAAAAAACTAAGTATGGTTAAATAGTAAATTTAAACGTTCAAAGAACACTATTGTAAGGCAAATTTGTCGGTGGATATGGAACCCAAAACACTATACTCCATAGTCCAAACTGGTAATTAATTAATGAATTTCATTTTGAAGGAGACAAAGAGTTGATGTTGTCAAAAGAGCATGTTGCTCTAATATGGATAGTTGAAAAATAACAAAGAAAAGAGAACCGGCGTTGAAAATTACAAAGCAATAGTACTGTACTAGTATATAAAGAATTGAAAAATTCTTCCTAAAAAAATATTAAAAAAATTCTATTACTTCAATTGAAAAATAGAATGGGCAGAAAGCAAGCAGAGAAATCAAGAGTCAAACAAAGTACAGTGATGTGGAAACGACTATAAATTTCATTTAGACACTCACAAAATATGAATCAATATTTTCAATAAAAATAACAATAAATTGTACTTTTTTTTAAAAGAATAAATTTTATTTTTATTTCTGACCTTTTTTATGAGTGTATCTAAACTATTCACAAGCACTGCTTGGAATTTGGAAATGAGATGAATTAATTATTCTTGATATGAAAAACCAATAGTTACTCTTTAAATATTCAATTAAAAGAACAATAATAGCTATTTAATAACTATAACTACCTCCATCACCTAAAATCAACAATTCAATTTTTTAATGGAACAAAATCCTTCAAATTCTGTTAAAATATAAAACCTCGCAACTTTTTGGCTACTTTTTTCATTTTTTTATATGAACTTTCCATTTTTTTTTAAACAATCAATGGAGTTTTTTTTTAGTAAATGTTAGCTATATACATATACCGAAGATTAATTACACATGAATTTCATTATTCAATCGAAGCCAGTGCAATTTTATAACATTTTTTACTTATTATAATTTATACAAGTACAAACAAATTTTTACTGTGAATAAGATTTTAAGGAAATCATGGTAAAAAATATGAAACAAAATTTGTTACATACCAGATAACCTCGGAAAGCCGACTGAATCTTCACGGCAGCATCAATTTCCTCCGACAACCGTCTCCGGCCAGTCGTCGGAGTTCGAGGTCCTCCAGCAGAATTTCCAGCACCACTATTACTTGTCAGTCTAACAACCTCAGCGGCAGCATGAGCAGCAGCGAGTGCAGCTTCAGCAACAGCGGCAGTAGCAGCAGCAACAGCAATGGCATGTTTATTAGCATCATAGTTATCAGAGAAAGAAGAAGTTGAAGGGTCAGAATTTTTGTTGGTTTTTTGTCTTGTGTTGTTCTTTGTGAAGCTCCATGTTCTTTTGTCTTTTTTGTTGTTGGTGGGTTGTTCTGGTGGTGGATTACGGTGTTTTTTGCCGCCGAAAAGTCGTCGGAGAAAGTTCATGGTGAGGTTTATGTCATTGGGTGGGAGAGTGTAATGAGAGAAGTTTTATGGAATTTAGAGAGAGAGAGAGAGAGAGAGAGAGTGAAGATGGAAGAAGAAGAAGATGAAACACTTAAATTGAGGAGTTTGTGAGTTTGTAGAAGAATTTTGGAATATGTTCAATGGTTTATTTATTCATTGTCACGCACTATTCAATGTATCTCTTCTCCACGCGCTATTGGTAATCAAATAAATAGAGTGAAAAATGTAAATCTTGGTAAAAATAGTCTTTCAATTAAGTAAATTATATTATTTTAGATAAACAAAATGATATTAATCATTTGAAAACTCGCCTATAAATGAGAGATTTTGAGTTTGAATTTGGGTTAATTATGATGTTCAGTTTTAATCTAACAATTTCAGCATAGGTAAATTGAGCTAGAATGAATGCACTTAGATTAATGAATAAACGAGTAAATAAAACAAACTGATACATTATAAAATTTGAGTAAAAAAATACATTACAAACATGTGTAATTGAAAATACATCATCAATACTTAGAGACTATAATGTGTTCACTAAATAAATATGTGGTTATATAAATCGAGGTTGAGTCCAAATAGAGGAGGTAAACCCTCACAATGTGGTCTTTTACGGTTTTATCTTTTATAAAATATGTTTCATTTGATTAAGCAGTGTGAGTGTTGTCTAACCTCGATTCACAGGCAATGCAAAACTTTTAGATGTATAGGACTATTATTTATTTTTTTGGGTGTAAATCAGGTATCCTCCGCACACAACTGCGTAGACTAATCCTTCGAGAATTGTGGGGCCCAAATGAGCGACAAGCTCTCCCTAAGAGTTTTAACGCTGCTGCATGCCCAAGGCTAGATTCGAACCCAAGACCTTGATTAAGCTAGAAAAAACTCGTGTCATCTCATCTAAACGATCTTGGATGGGAATAGTATGTATCTACTATTATACATTTTTTTTCGCTGTTTTATTTATGCTCTTGACAAATTAATGTCATTGTGATTTTATATTGCATAATATATATTATTAAAAAATGAGAAATACTAACAAATGTCTTGAAAACTATTCCGAAGGATAAGGTCTTACTCCATACGACTTGGTACCTATTAGATACCACCACCGTGGAGAAAAAGTTTGAGTGTTTAATGAGATTGGAGCTATCAAATGAACATCTCATTTTTCAGTGGGTCCCACACATCTTTAATATTAAAAAGAGCAACGCTACTCACTATGAATTAATAGAAACGAAATTAGACGACAACCAAAATACACTAACCATACAGGGATGAAGTGGTAAATAGAAAAATTATTGAAGGCTAAAAAGGTTATTGTAATTTAAGTGCAGCGCAATTCTTCGCTTTTGTATGTGCATGCTTTCGTACCATTCAACATTACGCTATTAAAAATACCAAATGAAATGATATAGAGTTATTGATAGATGATTAGTGAGTCCCGTTTAAAAAATTTGCGTGGGATGTTGAGTTGGAGATTTAGTGCTTATTATAAATTATAAATGAAAGATGTGTACATATAAAAGTCATTTAAATACTTAAAAAAATGAATTGATCTATTATGGAGGTTCTAAAACACTTGTTAGAGTGAAAATTTTATTACGATAACGATGTATTCAATGCATTGAAATTTTAAAAAGTAATTTTTTTACATAAAATTTATGCATTATTTCATTTTTCAATCTTTATCGATTCTAAAAATACTTGTCAGATTACCCTTTAAAAATTCAATCTCCCGTACAATATATCTGGATCCATCGTGTCAAATTTTGTATTTTGTTGTGCACTGAAAAGAACAAGGTTTGCACTTATAACCTTATGCATACTATCCAAATCTCTTATGATTACATTAATCCTAATACTTACAGAAAACAAACTGTTGCAATCCAGTTTAGAACAAAAATTTTGTATTTAAATATAGTGTTGCATCAATAATAGAAAGCTTCGAAAGCTTCTTTCCATCTATATTTCTCAACAGGCACATCAAATTACAAAGTTCGCAATTTGTTACTCAGACTAATGCAAGCCTCATCCCTTAATAAATTAACAAGCACACCTCCCTCCCTCTCTTTAAAACCTTGTGACATGGAATAAATAAATTTTTAAAGCCTTGTCTCCTCATCTAACTACTTGTGATTCCATAAGTTAATACTCCTACCATCCACACCTTCCCACAACACATGAGAATACCTTAACATTGTTCTTCAAAGTTAGAGAATCACTATCCCTTCCAACACATTTGTTATCAATTAAAATAAAGTTAAGAGAATGTTGACGCTTCGTCTATTGGTAAATTGACAGGTCTAAATTTGAAAGTCACGTATTCGAACTCCACTCATGTATTTAGAGGGAGGTAACTATAAATACATTTGTAAGCATTCATTGGAACTTTGAAGGTCTTTTCTACTCTGAACGAGGACATCATTCCGTCACCCTAAATTTAATGTGTACCAAAATACAAATCAAACTTAATACATAAAAAAAAGGTCTTTCTAACAAAGGACACTTTAAAAAATAAAAATAATTTATAAATTTTATGTGGAAAAGGTGGTTTTATATTAAACGTTCAATGTATTAAATGCATTATTTCTAAGATAAAAGTTCCGCTTTAAACTTCTTTGTTTGTTAGCATTATCAAAGAAGAAATAGCATGAACGTGGTTGTATGTAGTACTAAACAAAATAGGTAACCATGCATTATATTTTATTTTTTTCCTTCATATGAGTATCAAATTGATACCTATTTTTCTTTTATAAAATAACACACTTTTTGTCATTTTTGACGTGTTTGTGTATGATTTAAAAAAATAATAATATTTTTGACTCTAAAATGAAAAACTACGTGGACTAACTTTTCTTAAATCTATTTTTTTTTTCAAAAACAACAATGAGGTAACACATGTATTAGTTAAAAATCATTTTTTAAATGTGGTTCTTTTGGGTAGTGAACAAACATAAATAGTTTCAAATTTTTAAAAAATCTCTAAGATTATACAAAATTTATGTTATGAAGGGTCTTGTTCACAAGTGTTTCCTAGATATTCTTTTAGGATTTTAAAATAAGAAAAAAAAATTTAAAAAGTTTAATATTTTAATTTTCAATGTATTAAATACATAAATTTTGATAAATTTTATAGTTTAAACTTCTTAAAGAGCCTTTGCTTAGATGTGAAGTAATTTTTCTTTTAATTAGCCTTGTAACCAAGAAAAAGATGTGAAGTAATTTTCCGGTCAACCATACTGTACCATAGTACTCTGGGTGTCGTTAGCACCATTTAATTTAATAGGTGATACAGTACATGCTAATGCAATGATTAGTTCCATAACTATTGTTCCAAAGTACATAAAATGATAAAAGAATTGATTTGCAATTTCGCATCATATGCAGGATGATACGACTCTGTAATGAAAATTAGGTACGAGTAATAGACACAACAATTAGAAAGCATTACTATTGTTGTTCCATTTAATGTTGATCTAACCATCATAGCTGCTAACATGTATGATCATTATGACCTAAAACTAGTGAACAATATTACTATATATCCACATAGTAGTATAACAACAGCTCGAAAAATTCATTGTACTCAATTTAACGTTGTAAATGAAAGCCATACCTTGTTCCTATTGGAACAATTGACACCTTCATTAGCATATAGTATTTTTTTTTTTAAGCAGCGTTTTACTGAAAGCTAGACCGCACAAGAAGAACGGTCAAGCAAAAGAAAGGAACTACACAATAGACACCATAAATATGTGGCAGCCCAACCCCAATTGAATACATATAGTACTTGAGTACATATATAAAAGTTGTAGCTTCATTAACTAGCACTATCAGCAATTGAACTAAGAGAAATGATATTTGTACAACCATTTTATGACAACTTTTAGACAATTTTATCTCTCATACTCATATTATGTTATTTTCCTCTCTTATCATTTTTATCTCTCCATTGTTTTTGACCAATAAGAAGAGAGAAAAACAAGGTTGTCATCAAAGTTGTCTCCAAATGGATGTACATATATCACTACTCTTGAACTAAAGGTTGAATTTGATTTGTTAAGTACTAGTACCTTAGAACAACGCACATGACATGTTTATTTGACTTCTCACAAAAAAAAATACTCTCTACGCCCCATAATAACTGAGTCATTTGCAAAAAAAAATATTGTCCTAAAAAATTGACTCATTTCACTTTTCAATACAATATTAATTACTTTCTTCCAATTATAGCACTAATTAATATTACTTTCACCTCTCCCAATTCAATATATTCTACTTTGCATTTATGATAAAGAAGAATGCACCAATAATTGATAAGGACACTCAAACTCATTTTTCTCTCTCTTTCACTTATACACTTTTTCTTAATAAGTGTGAAATGAGTCAAGAGTTCAGTTAAAATGGGACGGAGAGAGTATCTTCATTGCAACAATAAATATTTGTAGTATAGATGTAAGCGTTCGAGAAACATCAAATATTTATTCAGTAAAAGAGAAGTATAAGATTTTGATGACATGATTGATAATCTCACCCAATCAATTATTGGCAAGGGCTCTCCCGATAGGAGAGGCATCATTGATCATGGTTCCTTTTAGTGCATCGGAGAATGCGGAGTAGAAGAATAAGTTTCTCATCAATTTTTCTAAGTGCCCAATTTTTGTAGGTATTTAGTTTGGGGTTTTCACGGCGTTTCAAAAGGAAAGCTTACTGCATTTAGATCAATTTGAATGTCTAGCCGGCGATGGTAGACGTATGTCTAATAGAGTCCGTGTGAATTGGTTCGCATGCATTTCGAACATTTGAAAGTCAAGGAATGAAAAGTTGTTCCGAAACAAAGATATATTCTTGGATAACATGGTAGAGCTTTTGAAAAGAAATTTTTGAAATTGGCTGAAATTGAAATCAAACATCATAGATTATAATATTGTTCAATGGTACTTAAATCCAAGAGCTTGTATTGGATTACAATTTGCAGAAAATCACAATGAAAATTATATAAATGCATCAAATCATAATGAAAGTTTATTTCAACTTTCAATGCCTAGTCATGGTTGTTCACATTGAATTGGGACAGGACCTTATTTTGTGCTCAGCAGTGGTTTAATTGGGAGTGGCCTTTTTTTGCTCAAGAGTGGTTTTGGTGTTTGTCTAGATAGCAAAATATTGCTTGTATTTCTTCTTTTATTTCATTGTAGTGAACAAATTCAAAATATGAAACTTTGTTCACATGAAAAATGAATATACCGAGCATAGCTTCCTCGTAAGATCCTTTACTGCCGTGCAAATTCACAAGAAATTTTGTAACATAGTGTGTGTGGGAGCATTTATTTTGTATCATCAACATAATTCTTAATTTTCTGGTCCATTTTATGTGCTGCTGTTATATTGATCAAACTTAAAAAAGCTTAATTACACTTTTAGTCCCCTAAGTTTCCTAAAATTGTGATTTTGGCCCCCTAAAAAAACAACTCTTTCCAAGCCCTAAGTTTACTTTCTGTTGCAATTTTAGCCTCTCATGGCAATTTTAACCCCATAAGTTTACTTTTTGACTTGAAATTAGGGGGTCTGGAAAGTAAACTTAGGGGGCTAAAATTGCTATGAGGGGCTAAAATTGCAACAGAAAGTAAACTTAGGGGGTTTGGAAAGAGTTGTTTTTTTTAGGGGGTCAAAATCACAACTTTGGAAAACTTAGGAGGCCAAAAGTGTAATTAAGCCAACTTAAAATCAATCTAGGTGTTTTTCTTGGGACGATCTTAGCGCGAAGCAGCCAACTACTTCAATGAAACTTAAATCAATCTAGGAGGTACAATACATCCAATATATCCTTTATTGTGACGATCTTATTCGTTTGAAGTATCCACCAACATTGTAGTTGATAAATCTTTGTCGAAAAATCTAAATTGCCCCTTTAATAATGTCTTCCCTCCTAACCATATTTTTTCCATCCCCAAGTTTTGAACCCAAAATCTTGCTTGAGAGATTTGAGTCAAGAGATGGATATAATATTGGTTGCAATATATGTGACATGAGTGAACAGTGGCGGATCCAAAAAAATTAATTACTGGGGAGCAAGATCATATATTTACCATCATTTATCCCAAAAAAATAAAAAATAGAGATTTCTAAAATTATATTATTACATCTAAAAATCACAAGATATATGTCAACAATTCACCTTTTATGTCATTTCAATTGTTTTGGTTACTAGAGACAACTTCGCAAAATATTAGAGAGTACCAAAATTATAGGGACTAAAAGTCGAAGAAAAACTACTTCCATTCACAAGCAAACTAAACAGCGTAATTCAAGTCCATTCACTGTTACCATCACTGAGTTCTTGAGTCGAAAAGAAAAAGAATGTAAATTCCAAAGGAAAATTGAGATGATCTAATAAAAAAAATTAGCTATCATCATGGAAACTGGAAAGAACCGCCTATTTGGTTAGTATCGGCTGCTCGGTTGATAACCACCAAGAGGAGTGATATTATGATTGCTAATAGACCTGAAAAGACATAAAAATGGCAGGAATCCTCCCTCTTGTTCCTAACAAGCCTTTTGCAAAAGGATAGAGATGAATCAGTACCCAAAAGCTGAAGAAAAAACCACCAAGCAAAGCGCTCCATTCTGGTGTGGAACTGTAGATGGTTCTACTAACTCCTACTGCTATTGCTATTAAATTTATTACCATGATTGTGATCGGCAGTATCATAAGGTATGACCATTTGACAACATAAAGATCAGCAAAATCATCGTCAACATCATCACCACCTGATTTCGAAGTCAAGGTGAATGAGATTTCAACGCCTGCTACGGCTTTGAGTAAACCTTGAAGTACGGCAGCAAGATGGGCACTAGTCCCTCCGATCAACCAAAACTGCTCATTTCTCCACCAGTCTTCCAGATGAATTCCTGGCCATTTAATTTCAAGCGCAACAAGAATGCATTGAGTCACTGTAATAGCCAAGAGGTAAGCCAAAAAAGTGAGGTCGAGTGTTTGAACAGTGAACTGTCCTGAGAAGAGGGAGAGAGCAGGAAGGAAGCAATAGATGATAAGAAAAAAAGAAGTAAAAGGATAAATGCAGACATTGAGATATGCCATCCTTTGAAGAAATTTCATTCTTGGCGTAGCCATAATTGGATTGTTTCTAGAGAAAAATATCTCAATTGAGCCAGTAGCGCATCTAAGAGCTTGATGCAGCCTATCCGTGAGATTGATGGGAGCAGTTCCGCGGAAGGCATCGCGTTTTGTCACACAGTAAACTGATTTCCATCCTTTGTTATGCATCCAATAACCAGTGAGCACATCTTCAGTAATTGATCCGTAGATCCATCCGACACGCTGCCCCCATTCAGTCCTGTCTTCACACTGAAGGCTTCATTCAATGTTGATGCATCAATATGCTTGCAAGGTGTGATGAGAGCACCAGGACGACGACCATTTTTCACAGAAGGGTGATCAACAAGTGGCCTACCTTGGAACTCTGCCACTGGAATTGAATCAATAAGTACAATTGAGTTCCCAAATTGACGCCTATGAATTTATTCACTATAGTTATGCAAACTTTTATTTTGGATATATACCCACCCTCTAGTTGCGGATTGGACGCCTACGCCCTTTTGTTATCAAATTTTAACGTGAACTTTTCAAATATTTTAATAATAAATCTAAGGACTAATATTTGTGGTACACCCATAAACCACATATTAGATTGTCTATCCTATAAACCATCCACTTTGGTAATTTGGAAATTATTTCTCATCATTTCATATTTAGTTAAAGGAAGACCTCATTCAGATTAAACATATTTTCACTGACAATTAATAAGAACTCTCTGTTTTGTTCACTTCAAACAATAAAATTTAAAATACACATACATTAGTGAGGTAATATGGCAAAATAACTCTAATCAAACATTAAAACTCTTTAATATGATAAAACCAATATTTTAGAAGGTGGTATATTAAAAAAAATGGAATATAGGAAGATAGGGTGTATATTTACCAATTACAGTGCAAATAGACTTCTCTCCACATTTGTTTTTGGTTGAGTGAGAAATTTATTTATAAACTAGTCTGCTCCAACTCGATATACAAAGTTAGCCCATTAATGAAACATAATAAAAGTACCAAATTGAAATAATATGAAATCGTATTCGAACATAACCCTAATTATTCAGAGAGGAAAACGCAAAATACAAATAACAATGTCTTGCGCAGCTCCCACTCCAACTACTGCTTCCAATGCTGAGGAAGACAAGAAACCCGAGATCTTCTCGCACATCGAATTGAAGGTCAAAGGCCAGGTTCGTTTTTTTGTGTATATTAATTTTATGTGTTTAATTTTCCGATTTATGTATTTTTGTTCCTTTTTGTTTTCATTATTGTTTTGATTCCTCTTACCAATGTAATCCTAGAAATTTATGTATATTAAAAGTTTTTTGTTCAATATAGAAGAGTATTATGTTTGAGTGTGAGAATATAAATCAAGAGTTTATCATATTTTTTTTTAGTTTCAGCTTTTTCTAAGTTTTATAATTCAATGCACAATCACATAATTAGCCCAAACCTTATAGTTTCAATTCCCCGATTTTATTCATATTATATCGTCGTACATTTAACCTAGAATTTGATCTCCTTCATCTAGTTTAACTACATTGACAACCACTGAGATGAGATACACAATACTTTATTTCAGAGGCGCAGCGAAAATAATTTCCTGAAAAGGCCATATGACTCAATAATGTTCATTGTCAAAAACAAACATTCTATTCAATCTACAAATTCACTGACACAAGACTAACACAAAGATTGGAAAAAACTTGCTGGTATATATTACACAAAGCCTCAAATACATACATACTTGCGGTAATTGATCTTTTATTCAAACTTTGTATTTGCGTCCATATCTTCAAGGTTGTCACACCTCTCCTCGGATGCGTTCGTTTTTGTTTTCTCTCTTTCGGGAGAATATGCAAGGGGACAAGGGTTTGGTTTGATTTGAATACCATGATGAGATAAAAAAAAATAAAATTTGGGCCCATAATATATGAGGCCATACACCGTACCACATACTCTACAACCACATAGTCAGTCATGGGTAACAATAACATTATATATTTACTAAATAATAGTAGAAAAAAAAATAAAGAAGATGATGGTTTTGGTCAATCAAGATTTAATTGTATTTAACATGGAACTAATTCGACATAGTGTTTATAAAAAATTTATGATTTTGTTTTAAGTTTAGCATCATGTATATATATAGTAATTTATAATTATAATTTTACAATGATATTTTTATGTTGGTAACATGTTATCGCAATCCAACTATGCATAACCCTCACATATTGAATTCTTAACAAGTTGTGTATGCGTGATTTCATGTGACTCCGAAATAAAAGTTCATAAATATATTATAAATGAGCTTTTTTTTATTTAAATCCAAAATTTGTTATTAATTTTTTGTTAGTCACTAATTCTTAGATAGTTTTATAATATAACTTTATTTTATAATTCGTCACACAGACAAAGGTTAAACTTTGAGAAAGTTCTTCAATTTATAATTTTAGGTAGATTTGGCATTGATTATATATTCCTCATTTGATAACTTTGCATGTTTTCACAGGATTGAATGATTCCAATGATATAAAAAATTTATTATCTTTATTGTATTAATATACATATTCTTGTTGAGACTTTCTCAACTTTATTCTAATCATAGTTGCAATATTTTTTATATGAAAATTTAAATTCTTTGTGTTTGCATGACAATTAGTGATTCAAGTTATTGCTACCAAAATGTAGTTGTTTATTTCATTTGTCTTGCCTTACTTTTGTGTCTTTCACCACCCCAACCACTGCCCTCTAAAAATCATATTTATTTAATTGTTATGTCACTTGACATCTTTTGTATTTTTAACATTTTTTTAACATTGGTTGACAATATGTATGTTGAAAGTCTCAAGAGAACAACATTTCAACATTCTAATATTTTGTCTCTAATAGACAACACTATGTAATTTTCATGATATGATGATTTTAAATGTAATATGATAGTCATATGACTTATTTGATGTTGTATTTCGTACGAACTATATCATATTTGGTTACGCTAGAGTTAGTCCATGGTATAAGAGTAATCTTTATATGATTGTAGGATGGAAATGAAATATTTTTCAAGATTAGGAGAAACGCCAAGCTGAAAAAATTGATGAATGTCTATTGTGATCGAGTATCTGAGGACATTAACTCAATTGTTTTCATATTTGATGGTCGCAAAATCAGGGCTGAACAAACTCCCGATGAGGTATTTCTCTGTACTTTACTATAATATATGCTGGAAATATACATAACAAACTAAAATTATAACATGACAATTTTTATGGATAACTTTTCAGTTAGAAATGGAGGATGCTGATGAGATTGATGCCATGTTACACCAAACTGGTGGAACCCCATTTGTTTAGGATATTATGTTGTTTCTTGTGAAAACTTTAATACATTATTGAGGAGTATTTATTTGGGTGTATGTACCATATGGTTTTAAAATGTGAAAGTTGTGATAAACATCTTTATTGTGGATTTTTCCTGAAAAATCTGACATGCTTTTAGGGGGTTTTGTTAGTGACATCCTGTATGAAACATATGGAGTATTATATTTATATTTTGACCTTTTTGAACTTTTAACTTTGTCTTGAGATAGCCTTGCTTTTCTCCTAACACAACACACATGTGAATTGTTTAGAAATAATAGTGTGCATAATTTCTTGTGTTTTGTGAGAATTGTTTACCAAGTTTGCCTTTGAAGTAAACATTCCAATTGACCCCTTACAAAAAAATAAACATCTTGAATAGTTTTTATATGTGAAATGCTTTGTAGGATCGTGGAGAGGGATAAGGGTTTAGGGATTCTTTTTAGAAATCAGAGCAACCATATATTTATGTATTAGCTTTTTCTATAATAAATGATAAAATAAAGTTAAATTGTTTTCATATGAGTTATAATTTGTTTTCATAAGCAATCCTAGATAGCTTATGAAAATAAGCTAAATATGGTTTATGGACATGTCATAAGTCGTTTCCATAAAAAAAAATCAGATAAACCAATCCAAACAGACCTTATGTGCACTTCTCAACTAGTAATGTATGTAATGAAAACTCAAAGAGGAGCGAGCAATCATGTACCAAAACATTAATTTTTTTTGTGGTAGTCGGGATTTGAACCCTAGACCTTGTATATATATTATGCACTATCCTTACCAATTGAGTTAAGCTCACGAGGACTAACAGAACGTTAATTATATTAATAGTAGTGGAAGGGGATAATATCTAACATAATAAATAAGCACACGAAATTAAAATTATATATTTACATTATCAGTGTTGACATCGTGGTCGTTGAATTCATCATTCACAATATCATCCAAGGAATGCATTGATAACGTTAAAGGAAATGAAAATCGCACGATTGCATTCACTTGCCTGTCATTGATTCCATTCATTGTTTCTGTTGCACATATTTTGTCAACACTTTCATATCCATTTATCTATGCTTTAGCACTAATGGGTGGTATTTTGATTCGCCTGAACTATTCAGAATGGTGGTCGTCTTCATCATCAAGAACATCTTCAGCATCACTCAAAGTAAAGTGAGAGAGAAACGATTCATATTACGACAGGTGGTTGGGTCCCACCTAATTATCTTTTCCAAATTTTTATATCAAAACTACAATGAAAAATCACGGCACCAAACTTCTTTCTCTCTTTAACATTATTGATGCAAACATTTGCCGCCACCAACATCTCACCACCGTTTTCGACATTAAAGTTCATCCCTGCCTTAAACTTGATAATTATATTGTCGTTGTCGTCGTATTTGTTGTTCTCTCGGTCGGTATCATGTTCTCTTGTCTTTAATTCTTCATCATTGTTGTTGTCTCTGCTCCGTGTCGATGTTATCATTCTCGCTGTGGTTGTAGCCACACAACACCACGACATGTCAACTCTGCTACTATTCCTGCTTATCACAGCTGCTACTCCAGCCCCAACCACCAATATAAATCCGATTTCCAAAGTTATTTTCTACTAAAATTGATCTAATCCAATTGGCTATCCACGACAACTAATTATCCACATACCACAACACCACATAAACCTACATCAAGTACTTATCCACCAATTTCATATGCTATTCAGCTTTGCAAACAGTTGAAAATTGAAACTAACATAGTATCAATTGAATTTCTCCAAGTCAAACTGATACGACCCAATTCGAGTAAGGATCACACTCCAGAAATTAAGAGAGAAAACTAGAGATAAAAGAAAGTGAAATTCATTATATTTTTCATTGATTCTCATAATAAGGCACACAATGCTTATATAGAATTGTGCATACTCATAATAAGATAAGTGCACCCTAACATACTCAATATTATCCCCTAATAATATACCTTATAGATCCTTCTAGATTAAGGTGAGTCATAATCACTTTTATAACTAGCTAAGTCACCACATTAATGCTCCTTATAATAAATATCCTATCATTACCAACCCCTCCAGACCAAACGTGTCCTCAAGGTTGTAAAAGTCGCTCCCCCGAATGAATTGACCAGGATCCCATTGCTTGAACTTGGAGAACCAAGCTACTGCACCTGGATTCACATGCCCACCAGGATCCCACCTTTTGAATTGAAAACGGAGAATTTTTGGCAACTCAAAAACAAAAGCATAGTATTCTTTTGGTGTTAGAATGAGTGGAGTGTAGCTATTAACAATAGAAACATTCACATCAACCAACGATTCTTTCATTTTCTCATTTAATTGTAGACCCATGACTTGCTCCCTTTGAGAGTGCTCATTTGAAGCTTCTGCACCCAAACATATAGGGAGAGTTATAACTTCTTCAAACAATTTGTATTGGAACATTGCAAGTTGATTTGGTAGCAAGGAAAACAATTTATCCATCTGCAATAGAGTTTGAATCATAAAACTTGCAAGATGGAAAGGTTGAGCTAACGTGCAACACTCTATAATGACTATACTGAAATGAAGCCAACCAAGAGACAATCCAAAATCAAATAGTATTGTCTTAGTTAATAATCCCATAATCTCAATTTTCTCATGGACGGTTTTGGGAACCTTTCCCTCAGTTTTGTCCAATATTAATTCAAGTAGAATTGTCAGTGCGTAATCCTGAAAATTAAATGACAATCCTGGAGAGAAGATAAAGCTCCTTACCTCTTCAATATTTTCTTTGACAACAATTATATGACCAAGATAAAGAAAGATTAATCCACCTAATGACTTTAAACTCGCAACGGCAAGAATAATCCATAGATGTTCCTCAATCATACTATGATAGTTTAGTTTTTGAAGTATGACGCCAAGTGTTCCAACAACTAGGGGAAAGTGTGAACCCATTCCAATATGCACGAAAATGCTTCCCCATTCAAACTCAACTTCAATATCTTCAATTTGTCTAATCCAGTCAAAGTGATTTAGCACCACACGATCACATAACTACCCAAGTATAGTGATAACCTTGATTAACTTGAATATTGGCAAGATTAAGACAATATCAGCCAACAACGTAAGAATATCATATTTTAAATCATTGGTGACTCCAACATATCCACCAACATAATGTGTCACTCTTGAGAGTAGTTGTTCCCATTCCATGAGCCTATTCTTAGAGAAGTTGAACATTATCCAACCATAAATGGAAGGAACATAAGTTGGAGCCCTGTTAATGACATTGATTGGCACAGTAAGTAAGACCTTAGCTTGAGAAATGACCTTCATTATACCTTCCACATTCACACATTTCAACTTTTGCATAACCATATGAGATCCATCCCCCAAAAAACTTACAATTACTATGTCTCTGTTGATACAGATAAGTCTACAGCATCTTATGAAACAATTGGTGGCTGCCTCTAACACATGGTGGCTGAATAGGTGAGTGCTACAAGTAGTTAATATACTAGCCAACAATATTGGGGTACAAAAGTTGTAACCATGAGTTTGATCTGATCCTGAAACAATGAACCAACCAATAAAATTCCGCACAAAATTTTCAACTTCAGCAAAATGTAAATACACAGACTGCTTGGATCTACACCCCAACAACCAATTACACTCATCAACAAAGTGTCTAAGCACAAGGTCACCGTAAGTTGAGGCAACAACAATGATTATAAGCCACATCATTCTTAATTCCATTAACCGAAAATCAAAGGTAACCACACCCAATTTTTCATTCAAGTGAAACATGATACGCCCCATTGCACTAGACCTGGAAATTTCATCATGTACAAAAGATGCATGAATTTTAATCCCACATAACAAGCTTTTAAGATTGTCATAAGAGAATTTGGCTGTGAGGGGCATTTTATCAAACAGATAGTGGGCTTCACATAAGGATTTAACTGATGCACCTATTTCATATCCAAAAAATACACCAACAGTAACAATAGGAGTCATAATATAACACGAAATTGAGAGTTGAAACACATGATGGTAGCTTTATGTGGTTGGTGATGGTGACCCAATTGGTCCTGGGTCGTATAGGTTGGCATGCATGAGCCCTCAAAAATGAACAAGAGAAACTCCATTACTTTTTACATTTGTGGTTGTTGAATGAGATATTGACTCAAGGGGACCTGGGTCGTAAGGGATGGTGTTGAATAGAAGTGCGTCTCCAACGACGATGTCGGTAGCACCTTCGAGGATTTGAGAGAAGGGCCCGGAGCAACAACGATTGAGGTGAGAAATTAGACGAAGATCGACACCTAGAGATACCTTGTTGGAACCATCCGCTATCGGGTTGAGATTAGTGAAAACCTTCGATGTCTCGTTGACATATGAGAATAACTTAGATGTAACGTTAGCTTCGAATGCTGATTTCACAACATCAACCTTATCGACTAGGAGCTCTGAATCTATGTTGGACAGAGTTAAGATTGAAACGTGGGTTTGAGTTGCAGTCGGAGTACTTGAACCACCATCATCATTTTCCTCGACAAGATGTTCACCATCGTCTTCGGTGAGGACGAAGGGAGGCACATCAATCTGATTTGTGGGGACGAGAATGTCATTCGGATCGGTCGAAGCAGATTGGAACGACGACTCTTCGTAATCGTCATCTGGTACTGGTAAAATGACTCGCCATTCAAGTTTAAATTGCCAAAGGAATAAAGCTGTGAATGCGTCCCAACTCACTGATTGATGGCGTGGATACCACCATAACCACCATGTGAGAGCACGACCTCTCATGGCAATGGCAACCACTTCCATTTTCTTCTCTTCGAGAGTGCCCCATCTTTCGAAGTATTTCTTAGTGCAAAGAATCCACCAGTATACATCTATTTCACAATCATAGACAGGTATCACCATTTTTTATTTCGGTTCAGCGGGTGAAGATCGAAAATGAAAGCACCAAATGATACGACCCAATTCGAGTAGGATCACACTCAAGAAATTAAGAGAGAAAACTAGATATAAAAGAAAGTGAAATTCATTATATTTTTCATTGATTCTCGTAATAAAGCATACAATGCTTATATAGACTTGTGCATACTCATAATAAAATAAGTGCTCCTTAACATACTCAATATTATCCTCTAATAATATACCTTCTAGATCCTTCTAGATTAAGGTGAGTCATAATAACTTTTATAACTAGCTAAGTCACCACATTAATGCTCCTTATTCTAAATATCCTATCACAAACAAAGTTGAATCCTTTCAAAAAAAATTGTATTGGATTTAGCTAAGTTTAGTTTCATTAACTCCCTATTTGGCAGTTTTTTTCCTGATAAATTCTTCTTTTGATCATAGAGTTTGTGAATTAAAACAAAATAGATGGGTAAACTAACGACGGGAATTGAGAGTAAAACTATATGATTTGCTCATTTTCCCCAAAACATATCAAACAGAGAAGATTCACGAAAAAAATATCAAAAAGAGAAGGAGAAAGATTATAAGTATGTAAGTCGAAAATCAAAGCCTAAAAAATACGCTAGAACAAGGAGAAATAGGGGCACAGGGGAAATGGAAATGGAAAAGGGAGTGGGGAATGCCATGCACAGTCTAGAGTTGATAGTAATTTGACAAATTATGGAGGATTAAATTGGACATTTTAGGTGAAATGGAAAAGAAAGTGGGGAATGCCAGCTCATTCGCGGGATACGTACGAGAATTCTCTCGTGCACTTCAGCATTTTCCATAGTAATAACACTGATGAATTGAATGAATTCATTGAAAGTAGTTACATCGAAGTTTATATAGCTATTTCTATGCCATCATCGTTACAGAACTTACAACGAGTGCAAACTGAATTTCTATCTTTCTAACTAGCTTGGACACGTGATATGCTAACTCTGCTATACCCCCCTCAAGTTGGAGGTTGAAAAATATTGATCAAACCCAGCTTGGAAAGGTGATTGTGAAAAAGTGAAGGAAGTGAACTTTTGGCAAAAAAATATCAACTTGTTGGCCATGGGAAGAAACAGGAAGGAGCTGCATCAGACCCTCTTGAACCTTTTCTCGAACAATATGACAGTCAATGTCAAGATGTTTTGTTCGTTAGTGAAACACTATATTTGCAGCGATATGTAACAGTAACACACTCTGGCTGTCACAATATAGAGTGAACGAACGCACAAGGGATTGGTGAAGGTCACGAAGAACATATGTGAGCCATTGGAGTTCACGAGTAGCTGATGCCAAAGCACAGTATTTCGCTTTGGAAGAACAAAAACGGTGGACCGCTTCTTTGAATTCCAACTAATGAGAGAGCGACCAAACCATGGCCATGGCAAACCTGGAGATAATGAAGCACGATGGTGATGGACTGGTTGCTTAGCCATGCACTGACTCAGCTGTTGTGTGGCAAAACTAATATCAGGACGAGTCGTAGTCAGATATAACAAGCGCACAACTAAACGACGATAAGCCAGAAGTGCATCATTAAAAGGTGGCCCATCATCCATGTGAAGACAGCAAGCGTAGTCAAGGGGTGTACTGACCGGTTTGCAAGCACTTAAACCAACATCTGAAAGTAAGTCAAGGGAATATTTGCATTGACAAAGTGATAGACCTTTAGAAGAGTGGGCAACCTCCAAACCAAGAAAGAACTTGAGCTGGCCTAGGTCTTTGATCCGAAAATGATGATCAAGTAGCTCCTTATTCTCAACGGAAGCATCTAAGCAATCACCAGCAAATATAAATATAATATCACCCGCATAGATTAATAGAGCTGTGAACGAGGTTATGGATGCACGGATCAGAAGAGGGTGATCAGTTGAGGCTTGTACAAAGCCAATTGTGACTCAAAAATAATGCATCCTGGAAAAGCCAAAATCGGGGCCCGATTTTTGCCTAGTTTTGGAGACATTGGTCTCGACAAAAATCGGCGTCCGAATTGTCGCAGGAGCAGAAAATTAAAACGGTGTCTTTCATGGGCCAGTGATGAGTCAATAAATTAGCGTTTTTAATATATTATTTGAGTTTATTTTATTTAGATTTTATTTGTTTTTATTTCCTTTTTTAGAACTATTTTACTTCAATTGCAAGTTATTTAATTTCAGGAACGAATATTATAAAGATTGAGTCTTGGAGCAAAAGAAAGGAGATTCGGAGCTGATTCGGGCAAAAAATACGAAGATTTGGTGCAAAAATATAAATCCCCCAAGTCAGAAGCTTGACACAGCCCTTGTCACCAGCCACACTGTCGTGTCAGCACCCAGAGTCACCTTTTGCTGCTTTTGGCTTACCGGACAAGCTACCTATTAGTTTATTTTTAACCTAAAGCCCGTGGTTTCTTGTGCAACACTTTAGTGATTTATTTCTTATGGCTTAAGTCATTGTTAGACTATAAATAGAGCAGCCATCAAGCTTGTATAATCATCTTTTGTTCTTGGAAATAATAAGTGACAATTGTTTCTTTGAATAAAAGTTCATCTTTATTTTATTTTATGTTCTTCTTCTTCTTCTTCTTCTTCTCTATGTCTACAATGAACGTGAGTGAGTAGACTTCTTTGTCTTGGGATTGTTAGATGAGTCTAATGACGTAATCCCTATCAAACCAAGCCTCAAACCCTAATTTTATGTAAATCTATTTTCTAATCTAAATTCACCGTTTTTATAATGAATTAACAAGTATCAAACTCATAATGCGACATCGGAGGGTTAGTACTTGTTAATTCATCATCACAAATATCAAAGTGAAGCATCGAAAGAAGAAGTTTTGATATTGGAACAAGTGAATTTAGACAAGGATTGCGAAACATGAGAATAGTCTAGCAAACCTTGAGACAATAAAGTTTCGAGCTTACAGAATTCCAATAGCAATCAACCATGAGAATAGGCGTGGTTGCTAGAGGAACACACTCACTGAAACCGAAAGGAGATGTGATAGGCTAAAGAGAAACTTGTCTTTAGAAAATAGGTCCAACATAAAGTTCTAGGTTTAGGGTTTGGTTTGTGAAGAATTTGTCACCATGACGAACCAATAATCCCAAGGAACTTTTTATTATTGTTATTTTCTTTCAATTAAAAATCCAAACTTTTAAACTCAAACTCTTTTCTAATCATTGTTGAAAGTTAATTGAATTCATAACTCCCTGTCGGAACGATATTATTTATTACTACTTCGGTAAACCATGCACTTGCGGATTTATACCATCAGCTGGTTCTGTTCCAATTTTTGAGGGATGCTTTCCACTATAAATATAAATCTTGTATCAGATGATTATGTGTGTAGAAAACAGGGTTTAGAAGCCAACATACAAACTAGGGTTTATAGAGAATTTCTCTTGGCAACAAACACTACGGTTGAGATTGTTTTCATTCACCTTGAACAAAACACTATTAGGATTGAGTCTCTTGGTCACAGGAAGAGATTGGGACTTGGGTAGAATTAGGTTTGAAGAATGATTCTTGTAACTCAATATCTCTTTGTAAAGAAACTCATATCATTATAGTGGAACAGAGAGCTGCTCTCTCCCCCAGAGTAGGTCATTATTATACCGAACTGGATAAACAAATATTTGTGTTCTCCTTCTTCCCTTTTATCTCTTGCTGTTTATTTTTGTTTGAATTATATTTTGTCACCTTCTTGATTTGATTACATTGTATTAATTTGCTCCAGGCATCAAGTTTATTATTGGTGTAGTTTTCACAACGAATTCACAACAATTGGCGCCCACTGTGGGGCAAAGGTCAAATCAATAACCATGTATCATGGGTTCGAAGTGGGATATTGAAAATTTTACTGGTAGTAACGACTTCGGGTTGTGGAAGGTAAAGATGAGGGCAATTCTAATTCAACAAAAGTGTGTTGAAGCATTGAAGGGAGAAGCACAGATGCATGCGCATCTAACACCTGCTGAGAAGACTGAGTTGAACGATAAAGCGGTCAGTGCCATCATTCTGTGTCTGGGGGATAAGGTGTTGAGAGAGGTAGCAAGGGAAACTACTGCTATGTCTATGTGAATAAACTTGATTCATTGTACATGACCAAGTCCTTGGCACATAGACAATGTCTGAAACAACAACTCTACTTTTACCGAATGGTGGAGTCAAAACCTATAATGGAGCAACTGACAGAATTCAATAAGATTATTGAGCATTTGGCGAACATAGATGTAAATCTGGATGACGAGGATAAAGCCTTACACCTACTGTGTGCTTTACCTAAGTCGTTTGAGAATTTCAAGGATACAATGCTTTATGGCAAAGAGGGCACTATCACTTTGGAGGAAGTTCAAGCAGCTTTGAGAACCAAAGAGTTAACCAAGTTCAAAGAGTTGAAGGTTGATGATAGTGGAGAAGGCTTGAATGTCTCAAGGGGGAGAAGTGAAAACAGAGGAAATGGGAAAGGCAAGAATTCCAGGTCAAAGTCTAAGTTGAAGGGTGGTGGTAATAAAACAAAGTACAAATGTTTTATTTGTCACAACATAGGTCACTTCAAGAAGGATTTTACGGAGAGAAAGGGCAATGGAAGTGGTAATTCATCTGTTCAGATTGAAAGTGAAGAGGAAGGTTATGAGAGTGCTGGAGCACTAACTGTGACAAGTTGGGAACCTGAAAAGGGCCGGGTCTTGGACTCTGGGTGCTCTTATCACATTTGTCCGAGAAAGGAGTACTTTGAAACGTTGGAGCTGAAAGAGGGTGGAGTTGTTCGCCTTGGTAATAATAAGGCTTGTAAAATTCAATGTATGGGTACTATCCGTCTCAAAATGTTTGATGACCGTGATTTCCTTTTGAAGAATGTGAGGTATATTCCTGAACTTAAGAAAAAATTAATATCTATAAGCATGTTTGATGGTCTAGGATATTGTACTAGAATTGAACGTGGTATGATAAGAATTTCTCATGGTGCATTAGTTACAGCTAAAGGGTCTAAAATACATGGTTTATATATTTTAGAAGGTTCCCCTGTTATAGCTCATGCATCGTTTAATAGTGTAGACACTCTGGACATAACTAAACTGTGGCATTTGAGGTTAGGTCATGTTAGTGAGAGGGGTTTGGTTGAGCTAGCTAAACAAGGTTTGCTAAGGAATGAAAAATTGAACAAACTAGATTTCTATGATAATTGCACATTAGGCAAACAACACAAGGTTATGTTTGGGGTGGGTGTGCATAAATCTAGTAGGCCTTTTGAGTATGTTCATTCGGATCTTTGGGGTCCAGCATCAGTTAAAGCTCATGGGGGAGGTTCATATTTCATGTCTATTATTGATGATTATTCTAGAAGGGTATTGGTTTACATTCTGAAGAATAAAAGTGACGCTTTTAAAAAATTTAAAGAATGGCATACACTTGTAGAAAATCAGATTGGAACTAAGCTGAAAGTTTTGAGAACTGACAATGTCCTGGAGTTTGTTTCAGAGCAGTTTAATGAGTTTTTCAGGAAAAGAGGTATAAAGAGGCATAGAACCGTGGCATACACACCTCAACAGAATGGTCTAGCTGAAAGAATGAACAGGACCTTGTTGGAGCGTGTGAGGTGTATGTTGTTGGGAGCTGGATTGTCCAAGAGATTATGGGGAGAAGCTGTTAGTACTACAACATATTTGATTAACAGATGTCCATCAACAGGGATATATCTCAATACACCTATGGAGGTTTGGAGTGGGAGACCGGCATACTACTCTAATTTGAAAGTTTTTGGAGCTTTAGCATTTGCTCATGTCAAACAGGACAAACTTGATGCTAGAGCTGTGAAGTGTATTTTCATTGGTTAACTTGAAGGTGTGAAAGGTTACAAACTGTGGAAGATGAAACCGGGAAGATCAAAATTTATTATAAGCAGGGATGTTACTTTTGATGAGACTCGTATGAGGATGAAGTGCAAAGACCTAGAAACAAGCTCAGAAACGGGGGTACAGAAAATTCAGTTTGAGGTGGAGCCTACCACTGATGAAAGGGAAGGGGATGATCAGACTCCAAAACCTGATGAGAGTGAATGACAAGAAATAATTGATCCTGACTATCAGCTAGCAAGAGATAGGCAAAGGAGACAAATTAAACCACATGAAAGATACGGTTTATGCTGACCTCATATGTTATGCTTTGAATGCAGCTGAAGAATTGCAAGACTCGGAACCAAATAACTTCAGGGAAGCATTAGAAAGCAACGAAAGCAAGGATTGGTTAAAGGCAATGAATGAGGAAATGCTTTCATTGGAAAAGAACCAAACTTGGAAACTTGTTTCATTACCTAATAATCAAAGGATAGTGGGAAGCAGGTGGGTGTTTAAGAAGAAAGAAGGTATACCAGGGGTTGAAGCATCAAGGTATATGGCAAGGCTTGTAGCAAAAGGTTTTACTCAAGTGGAAGGGATTGATTACAATGAAATCTTTTCACCGGTGGTAAAACATTGTTCTATAAGGGTACTTATGGCGATTGTTAACATGTATGATCTTGAGTTAGAATAGATGGATGTGAAGACCGCATTTCTACATGGAGAGTTGGAAGAAACTATCTATATGCAACAACCAGAAGGTTTCGTAGAAGATAATACAAAAGTATGTTTGTTGAAGAAATCATTGTATGGGTTGAAGCAAAGTCCAAGGCAGTGGTATCGTCGGTTTGATGAGTTCCTAGTAAAGGTTGGTTTTGTGAGAAGAAACTATGATAGATGTGTGTACATGATGAGAAGGAATGAGAAAATCATTTTCTATCTTCTCCTTTATGTAGATGATATTCTTATGGAAAGTTCTGACAGGCAAGAGATTCAGAAGCTCAAGGAAAGATTAAATGATGAATTTGAGATGAAGGATCTTGGTAATGCCAAGAGGATACTTGGTATGGATATCATGAGGGTCCAAAACAAAGGTGAGTTGTTCTTATCTCCGCAAGGTTACTTGAGGAAAGTGGTGGAGTGTTTCAGAATGAAAGATTCTAAGGTCGTTGGCACTCCTCTTGGTCATCACACAAAGTTGTCAATAAAGCAGTGTCCTCAATCCGATGAAGAGAAAATCAAGATGGAGGGTACTCCCTATGCAAGTGGGGTTGGAAGCATCATGTATGGTATGGTTTGTAGTAGACCGGACTTATCCTATGCAATAAGTGTGAGAAGTCAGTTTATGGAAAATCTGGGTCAAGTGCACTGGGAAGCTTTGAAGTGGGTTCTGAGATATTTGAATGGGTCTTTGAAAGGTGGTCTAAAGTATACAAGGTCACAACTAGGAAGGGATGATTTGGAAGGATATGTGGATGCAGACTATGCAGGTAATGTAGACACTAGAAAATATTTGTCAGGATTTGTGTTTACATTGTTCGGTACAGCAGTAACTTGGAAGGCAAATCAACAATTAGTTGTAGCTCTTTCAACAACTCAAGCAGAGTACATTGCCCATGTTGAAGGGGTCCGGGAAGCTATATGGTTGAAAGGTATGATTGGAGAAATGGGGATTAGTCAAGGGTGTGTAAAGATACATTGTGATAGCCAAAGTGCCATCCATTTGGAAAATCATCAGGTCTATCATGAAAGAACAAAACACATTGACATTCGCTTGCACTTTGTTAGAGACATGATTGAGACAAAGGAGATCATGGTGGAGAAAGTGGCATCGGAAGAAAATCCAGCAAACATGTTCACCAAATCATTACCGAGATCAAGGTTCAAGCATTGCTTGGACTTGATTAACTTCATTGAAGCTTAGATGAAGGTCGGAGAGAGCAGCAAGGTGATTGATGGTTAAATTGGCATCATCACTATTTTAGAATCAAGGTGGAGAATTGTTGGAAAATGACTAAAAAATAATGCATCTTGGAAAAGGCAAAATCGGGGCCCGATTTTTGCCTAGTTTTGGAGATATTGGTCTTGACAAAAATCGGCGCCCAAAGTCTAAAAATCGGCGCCCGAATTGTCGCAGGAGCAGAAAACTAAAACGGTGTTTTTCATGGGCCGGTTCTGTTCCAATTTTTGAGGGATGCTTTCCACTATAAATATAAACCTTGTATTAGATGATTATGCGTGTAGAAAAACAGTGTTTAGAAGCCAACATACAAACTAGGGTTTATAGAGAATTTCTCTTGGCAGCAAACACTAGAGTTGAGATTCGGACTTGGGTAGAATTAGGTTTGAAGACTGATTCTTGTAACTCGATATCTCTTTGTAAAGAAACTCATATCATTATAGTGGAACGTAGAGCTGCTCTCTCCCGCAGAGTAGGTCATCATTAGACCGAACTAGGTAAACAGATTCTTGTGTTCTCCTTCTTTCCTTTTATCTCTTGCTGTTTATTTTTGTTTGAATTATATTTTGTCACCCGCTTGATTTGATTACTTGGTATTAATTTGCTCCACACATCAAGTTTATTATTGGTGTGGTTTTCACAACGAATTCACAACTGAGTCCGTATAAGGACTTGAGCAGCTTGCAAACTTGGCCAGGTCTAGGAGGAGAAACACCTTGAGGAGGGTGCATATAGACATCTTCTTCAAGATCCCCGTGTAAAATGGCGTTATTAACATCTAATTGGTGCAGATGCCATCAATTAACAGAAGCAACAACCAACAATAATCTTACGGTAGACAATTTTGCAACCGGATAGAAAGTGTCGAAAAAATCCACACCTTCTATTTGGTTGTAACCCTTGGCTACAAGGCGTGCTTTATAGCGTTCAATGAGTCGTTGGCATGACGTTTGATTTTGAAAACCCATTTGCTTCCAATGGGGGAAATATATTGAGGGGAGGATCCACAAAAGTCCATGTGCCAGTAGCTTCCAAAGCAATGAGCTCAGTAAACATAGTGAGCTGTCAACGAGGATCAGTTTGTGCCTGTTTGAAAGAAGGTTCTATGTTTGAAGATATGGCAAGGGTGAAGCCACGATGTGAAGGAGATAGTGGGTCATAAGATAAGGATGAGGAAGTATGACAAAGGGCTGAACAAACAAAGTCTAGAAGGTGTCATGGTGATGAACGAATGTGAGGGGAGAGGCGAGGTTCAGGCTCAGTGACAATAGGAGCATGTGGCTGGGATGGTATGGGAGGAGATGGCGATACAGACTTGGTGGGAAATATTGGAGTGCTATCAAAATAAATGTGAGGAGTGTTATGAGGTGTATTGTGTAGAGTTGTGTCTTGGTGATGAAAAGGGAAATCTAAGTCATAGAAAATGACATTCCTTGATAAGAATATTTCTCTAGTAGAAAGGTCTAGGAGAGTGAATCATTTGACACCCCTGCGAAAACCGAGAAAAATGCATTTGCGTGCTCTAGGATCAAACTTCGATCGGTGAGCAACCATAGTAGATGAATAACAAAGACAGCCAAACACATGAAGATTTGCAAGGTCTGGAGCTGTACCATACAACTACTCGAAAGCATATTTGTTGGATAGGAGTTTAGTAGGGATACTATTAATAAGATAGACAGAATGAAGAACAGCATAAGACCAATAGATTTAAGGGAGTTTAGATCGAAACGTTATTGCCCAACTAACATTGAGAATATGTTGATGAAGACGCTCAACTCGACCATTCTGTTGAGGTGTATTGACACAACTTCTTTGATGAAGCATACCTTTGGAATCATAGAAGTCCTCAAGAAGGAACTCAGGAACATTATCTGTCCGAAAAGAAAAACAGGGGAAGAGAATTGAGTCTCAACCATGCATACAAAACACTTTACTTGCATACCAACCTCAGATTTAGATTTCAATATTACAATCCAAATGTATCTTGTGCAGTCATCAACAATAGTAAGAAAATAACGATATTGATGTATTGAGGCAGTGGAAAAGGGCCCCCAAATATCCATATGAACCAGAGAAAATGGCTCATTACTGACAGAATTGCTTAAAGGAAATGAAAGCTTCTTTTGTCTTGCAAAATGAAAAATGTCACAAGTTATATGAGTGGGTGCAGGTATATAATCATATTGTGTGTGCAGTGATTGCATTCTATCATGTGATAAGTGTCCCAATTTCAAATGCCAAAGAGCGAAATTGGACAAACTACTAGTAGCATGTAAACTATTAGCTGAGATAGTACAAGAGCTAGATGTTTTCATCAAAGTTTCATCAACTTGGAGATGATATAGACCATGCAAGAGACTAGCCGAACCAATCATCCTCTGCTTGTTCTCCTGAATATTGCATGAATTAGAAGTAAAAGTCAAAGTGCAATTCAAGCTAGTAGTGAGCTTGGAGACAGATATCAAATTAATCTGAAACTGTGGAATGTATAGCACTTTGTCAAGTGTAAGTAGGTGTGCGAGCTGTGCTGTACCGGAGATTTGTGCCGCAACTGTATGTCCATTAGGTAAGTTAATGTCCATAGGTAAGTTAATGTACCAATCTAAATTACCACAAATATGGTGTGTGGCTCCCGTGTCGAGAAGCCAAGGAACTGAATTAGGAGAGGTTGTAGTATGAAGAAACAGTTGCTACATGAAACAACATGATGATTGGAAGCTTGTATCATGTTAGTTCCATTTGTAGAAGATGGTTCATCCTTCGCAAGAGATTGTTACTGCAACAAAGCCAACAAACCAGTATATTGTACTTCATCCTTTTGCTGTGACTGAACAACATGATCATCATTTTCTGAAGTATTATCAGTATATGCAGAATTATAAGCAGTGAAATTTCCTTTTTTCATTCTTAGAAAAAGATGGAGGATAACCATGCTTCTTATAACATGTATGCACTGTGTGTCCAGATCTGCCACAGAATGTACATGTCCTGTTATATCCACGGCCTCCACAGCCTCCACCTCGGCCGGAATAACCTCTCCCTCAACCAGCAACAGAATTAATCATCACACTATTGTCCTCCTCATTTTCGTGCGTGATTTGACGTTCTTGTTGCAAAACTATAGATAGAGTGCCATTCAAATTAGGTAATGGTTCCATGAGAAGGATTTGAGATCTAAAATTACTAAATTGATCGTTCAGTCCAGTCAGAAATCGAATGACATAATCCTCTAATTGAAACTCTTTAGCTTTGCAATTATGACATTCACATTGGCATAAAGGTCGATAATGTTCTAATTCCTCCCAAAAACTCTTCAAAGCAGTGTAATATTCAACGCAAAGTGGAAATGCTATTCTGCAGATCAGCTATTCGAATACAATCAGCCTTCGAGAAACGTTGGCGAAGTTCATTCCACACATCAACTGCATTTTCCAGAAATACAACCGTCTGTGCGATTGGCAGAGAAATCAAAGAGATGAGCCACGATTGAACAAGATTATTACATCGCTCCAAAGCATCGTAATTCAGATCTTGAGGAGGCAAAATACCAATCGTTCCATTAACGAAACAGAATTTATTTTTGAGAATCAAAGCTCGTTTCATCGATCGAGCCCAAACATGATAGTTTGAATAAGTGAGAATAGGTGTAATTGTTACTGATGTAGGGCTTTCACTTGGATGAATGTAAAATGGACTTGCCTGCAACTCTGAGATTTGATTCGCCGTCAATTGAGCAGCTGGACTGGCATTGTTGCAAACCATATTTGGAGATAAAGCGACGCGCAGCAGAGCTCTTAGAAGAGCTCTGATACCATCAAAATAAAGAGAGGGAAACGATTCATATCAATAGTAATAACACTGATGAATTGATTGAAAGTAGTTACAGTGAAGTTTATATAACTATTTCTATGCCATCACCGTTACAGAATTTACAACAAGTGCAAACTGAATTTCTATCTATGCTTAATAAATAAGCACACAGAATTAAAATTACATATTTACATTATCAGTGTTGACACCGTGGCCGTTGAATTCATCATTCACATATTTACCTATGCTTTTGCACCAATGGGTGGTCTTGTGATTGGCCTGAACTATTGTGAATGGTGGTCGTCTTCATCATCAAGAACATCATCAACATCATAAAAGACACCATCATTATCATCATCAAGAACATCGTCAACGTCATAAAAAACATCATCACCATCATTATCATTATCATTATCATTTAATTTTATCTTTTCATAAGGATTGGTGAATTGAATATCATCCATGTTATTTTTCTGTTTGAAAAAATGGATTCCAATTTCTGTTAGTGGTTCCACCTTCGGATGTTCACATGTAACCTCTGCATAGATCCATTCATTTTCTAAAACTATTTTGTCCATGTTGTGGATTTGAATAAATACCATCTTCATATCACACAAATATATGTGATGAGTCGACATTAGACCAAAATCAATCATCAGAACTGGCAAACCATATACATTGTCATTGATGATTAGAGTGGGTATATCAATATCAAAATTATTAGTCCTGGTTGTAGCAACTGATTTAGTAGAAAAAAAAGAGAGCCATGAAAGGGAGCTTGTTACGAAACCAAAACGAAATTGTATGTCCCGTGTTTTGGTGCTCAAACCACTCTGGAATCCTTGCAAATCCTGGCAAACAAAACATGGTTTGTCCAGCCTCATGCAGATCCTGTTAGCCATAAATAAATCATAGAGTAAATAGAATTATATGATATTAAGTCAAATACAAGGAAAACAAAAAACAAAACAAAACCTGATTCAATAGCATGTTTTTGCACGAGGAAATCAATGATTTGCAGCGTATTGCAGACAAGTGTTTTAAATTTGGTGGAATCCCTCTAATTTCTCGAAGGCACTTGCAATCATCCAATTTAAGAAACCACAAAAAGCGACAATCTTTCATGCATTCTGGAAGAATTGTGAAATTATTTCCTGATAGGTCTAAAGTTAGCAGACCACATGACAAGTATTGGAAGAAATTCATCTGATAAGTTGCATTTTATCAATTCGATGTCTACTGCTCGGCTCGTAAACACCATGGAACTCAATTTATCATTTTTCTTTGGAAGTAGACAATCCTCAAAATTTATTTTTGACAGAGCTGGCATCCTAAAAATGCTACTTGGCAATCTAAGCATTCCATTTCCTATTATAATTAAGTTAAGAAGCCCCGTGAGATTTTGAAATGAAACAGACAGTTTTTCAATGGAAGTGTCAAACAAACGAATACGTGTTATATTCTTCATCTCTCCTAATATTTCTGGAAAAGTCTTAAGACTCTCACAATATGAAAGCCTCAGTTCTTGAAGAGAGATCGACTTCAGAGGTGGGAAACTCATGAGCTTGCTGCAACCTTCAGCGTTCAAGATTTCAAGTTTCTTTAGGAACCCAACAGATTTGTGAATTTCAATTAAATTCTTACAATTTTTAAATGAAAATATTTCTAAATTTGGGAGATTGGAGATGTCATGTATCCGTGTTAAATATTGACATTTGTCTAGATTTAACTCTCTCATATTCACAAACCTCTGCAAAATATAAGGCAAAAGAAAAAGAATTAATGATTATAAGATAAGATGAGAGAAATGAAATCATTAAATTTACACTTACCTTCATTGCGCCACGCAACTCAAATGATGTAAAGTCACTTTGCTGTAGTTTGCATATAGAAAGTTTCTTCGGGAAAATATCAGATGGTACGAACGGTGAAGGATATTTATGCCATTCCAATACTCTAATACTATTAGGAAGATGTATAGGACCTTTGGAAAAGCTACCATTCTTAACAATAAGTGTTTTGAGGTTTTGCATCTTCTTGAGTTCATCTCCCTTCCAATCTACCACCTTTTCCTCGCATAACGGGAATTCCAAATATATAATTTCAATTTCAGTTGATCCCTTAAAGCGGAAGGAAACACATATCAATACATGTGTATATGTTATGAATTGAAGGTTAAAGATAAACATAGTTAAAAAAAGAGCAGAATGAAGGTGAAAAGATGACAAATAAACCATTCATGGATATTAGTATTATTCACCTTATTTTCTTCTAAGACATAAGTTATATCTTTATGGAACCATAACCTACTACGTCTTCCAGGCTCTTTTGGAGACTCTTTGCGGACAATTTCTTTACCCATTTTCTCTATCAAGGCGTGTAATGTCACAACATAATTCCCCTGGTACCAGTTGATCTTTATGAGAGATTTTTCATCCAACACTCTAATTTGATGTTTCATGCAGCTACCATAATAAGCATGAAGTATATCTTCAACTTCTTTCAAATCACATCCTTTTAAGAAACAAGAAATGTCAAGAAAAACATTCTTCTCATCTTCCTCCAAAGCATCAAAGCTTACTTTAAGTATCTCTTGGATCTTTTTAACGGGAATCCTTTCATACTGATTTAATGCAGATTTCCATTCTTCTATATTCTTTCCAAACAAGTTCAAACCCACTACTTCTAAGGCCAATGGAAGGCCTGCAGCATAAGTTACTGCGAGGTGTAAAACGTTGTCGAAATTTGGATTGACTTTGTTATGTTTGAAAGCATTCCACCTCAACAATTCAAGAGCTTCTTTCTCATTTAACTTATCTATTTCATATGCTCTTTCAATCCCATGACCGGCTAGCAATTGTTCGTCTCGAGTGGTAATGATAACTCTACTACCAGGACCAAACCAATCAAGTCCTCCAGCCAAAACCTGCAATTGCTTCAGCTCGTGAACATCATCTAGAATCAACAGAACCTTCTTTCGGTTAAGCCTTTGCTTTATGATTGGAATTCCCTCGTTGACATCTACTAACTTAATGTCCAATTCAACTAATTTGGAAAGAAGCTTTCCCTGCAGATGCTCTAAACCATATTTAGCTGAATTCTCCCTTACATTGTGAAGAAAACACAAATCATCAAATTGATCGGCTATGGAATTATAAACTGCTCTGGCAAGTGTTGTCTTTCCCATTCCTCCAGTCCCGTAGATCCCTAGCATCTGAACTTCACCGTTAGATCTAACATCCATAAGTGAATTTACTTTTAGGACCCTAGACTCGATACCAACAGGGTAATCGGCAACATATAAAGGAACATGATTGATCTTGTTAGATACATATTTGACTATCTTCTCAATAAACTCGCATTCATATCCATTCCTACACAATGATATAAGTTTGAGTAAATGCATCACAAATTCACAACCACATCAATTTATTAATAATAGTTGTATAAATACAATTCTAATATTGTTTTGACATACAAGTAACTTACACTTGTTAAGAATAAAAATATTTTTTCTATTTAAACTTTAAGATGAAACGGTTATAAAATAGAATATTAAAGAGATATGACATATGTAAGAATGTAAAACATGAGTGAAGTGGGGTACCTAGGATTGACATGGTGGCCAGAGAAGTTACCAGTTTGAGTAAGAGCCATCTTCCATTTCTGCAACCTCTCTATGCTATCCTTGCTATTTTGGAACCTCTCAATATGCTCAGCAAGTGCTTTACCATAACTTCCATCTTGATGTCGCACGTGAGAAGGTTCCACATCATAGAAAATTGGCAAAACTAGGCGCCCATATTCCTTGAAGCAGTGAATGATGTGGACAAGTTCGTTCAAGCAAAATGAAGAAGCAGCATAATTGATAGACAAGACGGGAATGAAAATCCTAGACTCTTTAATGGCCTTGAGAAGTGATGGTGTTATTTCGTCACCTCCTTGAAGCTCCCTGTCATCGATGAAAGTGCGGATTCCCTTGTCACGAAGAGCTCTGTAGAGATTTCCAGTAAAACCATAGCGAGTGTCACGACCTCTAAAGCTAAGGAATACGTGATAGGTGAATCCATAGGAGAAGGAAGTGGAAGAAGAGATGGATGATTGAAGCATAGCCATGAGAGTAGAGAATAAAAAGGAAGTAAGAAGAGTATGAAGAAGTAAGAATGTAGATGAGTGTATATATAGGGTTTCAAAATAAATCAAGAAGTGACAAAAAAAAGTAAAAATAATTTTTGAATGAAATGAAAGAAATGATAAGATAATGGAAAATTGGTTGGTGTGTGGTTAACTTGGTTCTCCTTCTTGTGGGATAAGCTGTTCTCATAGCATTATCATCAATTTTCAATCATTGAAGACGTACATTATTTGAAACTGATAAATATTTATAAGCATATAATCTATAAAATTGAAAATATCAAGAACCGTGCAATCTAGTCTAACATAAATATCAAAGTAGCCAATGGTTCAGATTATTAGACTTATAAAGTAAAATCTTCTGAAATATATCAACATACCAGCTCCAGTCATATCATTGGTAACACTCAATGCAAGAGTGGCTCCAATGTTGAATTCAATGCTCTTTGCAACATTTACTCCATCTTTGCCTAGCAGGATCACAATAACTTTGCTTAATCCACCGTATTAGGCCTCTGAAACAGAGATTGAATTATTCAAACTCAAATTGTGATTTTTTTTTTCCTGTATAAAAACATTAATTGACTTCATAGTGATTCCAGTGGATTCAAAGATCACTCACATCTTGTGCTCTAAATAAAGATCTCATCAAAACACTCCATCGTTCCCAGTTCTTGCCATCAAGAACCAGGATATTTGATCCAAAACCATTGCTATTCATCTTGCTTTCTCTAGAAATCAATACTCACACCTCACTCAGTGTTTCCCAACGATGATTCCCCTCACACTTCATTCGTGTTTCCCTTGGATTTAACCCAAGCTCTCTATACCAATTGTTAGAACATAAATTGTGTTCTTATGCGCAGAAAAAGTGCTTATGTAAATAAGTTGTTTTAGCAAGATGAGAGAAATAGCAAAATAAAGTTGTAAAACAGAGAAGAATAGAGTGATTATGCTTGCAATGTGAATCTCATTAAGACTTGAAGTTGCACAATACAAAGCCTTTTATAGGCACAATGGCACTTGCGCCTTTTATAGGCACAATGGCACTTGCTCGTAGAACAAGCTATTTAACTAACAAACTTAGCTAGATTTTCTAACTAACTTGTAACAAATTTGTATACCCCCAAAGGTATATTATATCTCAACAGTAATGTATTAATATTCTAATAAATGTCACGGAAGTACCTAAGGTAGGTCACATCCACATAGTTGACACTCTTGTGAGTGAAGAACGTGACACCCATTAAGTACAATAGAAAGAAGCGAACAATCTGGTCTCGATTCAGCTGCATCGCCTCATCATCACCATCATAAATGTTGAAAATGGGGGATGTTTTATGAATTTGTGTTACATAAAGGGATTACGAATTATATAATTAAAAAACCATCAATAAGGCGTTCAAATTATACAATCCGAACAAAAAGTATTTTGAAAATAAAATAAAATTTGGAAAAATAATTAATACACAAACTTTTGAGACTACTTTTTCAATAAAGTGGGGTGAAGAGAGTTAGAACCAACAATAAATGTAAGTATTTAATAACCACATATATGTAACTTACATACTATTATAAAACTTAAGCAGCCACCCTTACTTCTCTGTTTATTTATATTATCCAAGTAGTAATCCAAGTAAGAAAAACAATGTCAATTAAGAGAATTTGAGGATACTCAACACTAGTGAGCAAAACAATTCAGATGTTATAAAGCCCTGGAATCTCGGATTGTTGTCTGCACAATTAAACTGAATTTCATTCCACAAAGTTTGCTTGCACTATCCCAAAAAGTAACAATTAAAATACATAAGTGAGGAAGGAAGGAATAAATAAACTAAAATAAAGTAGCCTCCAATAGACAATGTATTTAACTAACAAGGAAAAAAATTCTCCACCTCCAACACCAGACACACATCTGAAAAAACACAATTTTTATATCGTTCTTATATCGTCCGAAAGTATACTTAAGAACAATTTAAATATGTAAGACATTTTAGAAGCAAAGGAGTAAAAAGTAGGGTCCTAAATAGTATTGTCATTTGAGGCAGGAGAGGTCCAATATTTCTTCACAGCAAATAAAAGTTTCTCTCTTTCAAGAGGCCCATCTTCATGGTCCACAATTTGACTCTCCCATTCCAAGCCATTGATTATGCTCTTTACTTTGACCAGTATATCAACATCATCTCTAATTATTACACTTCCTTCTGGTCTAAGAATCCTATCCATCTCTAGCAATATGTCTTCCAATTCACATCTACAAAGCAGAATCAGGTTATAATTAGATTTTAAGGAATTTGAATATTTTAAACCATGTATTAAGTGTTAGGGAATGTGTTGCTAGCATAATTCTTATACTGTGATTTAATTGAATGGATGTTTAAATAAGAATTACGCATGAGTTAACATTTTCGGTTAAACATATATTAACTTGAAAACTATATCTTGTAACACAATTTTTTTTGTTCATTTGTGAATTCAGTAGTAAGAATTTGACCATATAATCTGAAGGGATATAGTTCAAATATCTCAGAGACGATTGTAAAATGACTATTAGTGTTACTTAAATCATTAATAACTTTCTACTTTTCCAAATCATTAATAATCAATTTATAACATAAAATAATTCCCTAAAAAAAACATAAAATAATTGTATACCTGTCATTATAAAGGCTAAACACAGAATCAGCATGAATTAGGTCATAAGTTCTAGGATAAGTAGACATAGCTTCACACCTGCAAAACAATTAAAATCTAAACCCTTTTAAAAAACCAAAAAAAACATCATCAAAACAAAAAGTACAACTACAAAATAAATTCACTAACCAATTATGATACATTCCAATCAACCCTCTTTCATATATTGCTCCAAGTGTATCAACTTTAGCTTGAATAGGAACCACATTCATAACCCAAATAGGATATTTAACAAGTGAAGCTGCAAATCCACCCAAATAAGCATTCATATCTAATAGGTTCCTGTATCTGCCAGTTTTTCCAAGTTGATTGTTAACTTTTTTGTAATATGATACTCTTTTGTTCCATAGTTGATTGTCTTTTGAGAATGTTTGGGGTGTGACACCTTTAATGGTCCCCTTTGAAATCCTTGGTGGGGTTGATTTTAGTCTTTGAGGCCAATTATTTAATTCTCCACCTGAAGTTTCTTCTTTGTTGGACACTTTAGGAAGTGGATTTAAACATGTTTGCATGTTTGTGTACCTAAAAGTGACCAAAATAATAATTACAAACATGAAAAAAAATATTTAATTGGTAGAAATTAAGCGTGAGGACCAACATTTGTTAGTTGAAAGGGACTTGGGTTTGTTAACATGGTTAGTTAGTTTGAAATTGGTGAGAAAGTTACAAATAACAAATGAATAAAAATATTTTTTTTAAAAGGCACAAGAAAGCAATAAAAAGGAGGAGCGGGCCGGAACCCTATACAACAAAGATTACACATGCGAAAGCCCAAAGTCAGCAAAAATAATATTAAGAATTAAGAATTGTAACATGACAATCACAAATATTTGGGATTACTTTTGATCACATCCTTTTAAAACAAGTTTGTATGTATTCACTACTTACGCTTTGAATAGCTTTATAAATAAATAGATTATTAATGAATTCTATATATTGTTTGGACAAAGGAACACTAGAAAAAAAATTGTAATAAATCTTTCAAATTGTTTAGTTAAAGAAAATAAATAACTGATGTAATGTTTTTATCACTATGATACTATGGATAGAACAGCAAAAAACAAGTAATAACATAATTATGATATTTTTCATACTGTAATAACATAATTATGATATTTTTCAAAATACTTTAGTACAAAGATTTCTTAATTTACATCCACACATTTTTAGTAGTGGGTAAATTAGCAGCTTGCACTTTTAGATGTATTTGACAATTTATCAGCTATAATTTATATTAATTTAGACCTCTAAAATCGCCGGTTATCCTAGAATCACTTGGTTGAAAATTTAATCTTCACTTGGTTGAAAATTGAGTGAGTTTAGGTTAAAAAATCCTTATAAGATCTGCACACTCATTTGATAGTAGAGGTAAATTAACAAGTTATATCTCTTGAGAGGTATTTAACAAATTTTTAGATGAAACTTGTTACTTAGACTCATTAGAAAATGAGTGGTTGTAAGTCAACAAACAACTTTAATACTACAAATTATGATTTGATTGGATGACAATATAAGTAACTTATAATAACTAAACTCTTCACCCTTTATCACATCTTAAATATTCTATTCCAGACATGTGATAATATTCTATTCAAGACATGTGATCTTGTTTATCCATATATTTCTATGTACAAAAAACATGCAATAATTTGGAAGAGAGTCACCAAATATGGCATGTAATGAAAAAAGTATTTCAAGAGATTGATCTTTTAACCAACTCCAATAAAATGTATCCATAAAAAGTCAAAATTCAAACACAAGGAGGATAAAAAGAATGAAGCACATACCATGCTTTGTCAGGATTATTCTGCTCTTGGCAAAAAGGCCTATTTTGAGTGAATTTGCAACCTAAATGATTTTTAGGTTTCTGCCAAATAGCAATATCACCTTTCTCCACTATTTTATTCCAACAAAGGCTTTTAGCTACATTCTCAATTTTGGTTTGCTCTTCATTCAAGTCTTCTTTTGTTCTTTCCCATCCTTTCCAATATCTCTTCCAGCGAATTGGTGGACCAGATAGAATCCAATACCCACCAGGGCGTAGAATTCTATCAATTTCATTTAGATAAAGTCCATCTAATTTAACAAAGTAAAAAACAAATCAAACACAAGTTAATGTTGAATCATAATTCTTCATACTTTAATTTCTATGAAAAACAATATTCTAGTCTTTGAAATGTTGTTTTAAGTAATTGTTGTTTTGATTTTATTCCTTTTAATGTATGAACTATGTTAGAATCTTGGTAGCACAGCCATTTCTAATCAAAAGTGTGTTTTAAAGTCTGACATATGTGTTTGTATTCGATCCTGAAACAACACAGACACATGTAATTACATGTTAAATTATGTTACGTATCTTGTCCGATGTTTGTCCATGCTTCATAGGTTAGAATTAATCTTTATATAGTCTATATTTCAAGGACCAAAAGTAAACCATCAAATTGATCCCTGTCTTTGTAAGTCATTCTCAAATTAGTCCTGACTCTATTAATATTTCAAACTAATCCCTGTCTTTGTCAAAAGTTTCTCAATTAGGTCCCTGTCTTTATGTTTTTGTCACATGACGAAGGACCTAATTGAAATTTTTCTGACAAAGACAAGTACTAATATGAAATATTAATAGAGTCGAGGACTAATTTGAGAATGACTTACAAAGAAAGGAACCAGTTTGATGGTTTACTCACCAAAATAATGTTACACATATTCTTGGAGACTTTTTTTTTTAGGGAACAGAATATATGTATATAATAGACAAAAAAAAAATTATTTAAACTTTTTAAAAGAAGAATTAATTTTTCTTTAGATGATATTTGGGGAGTAAGAATAATATACCATATTCAGGCCATGGAATAAGACAACGAGAACAATGTGCCATGTCAAAGGCTCTAGAAGGGAAAGGCAATCTCTTTGAGGCAAAGACACCAATAATTGCAGGAACACCTCTTTCAAGAGCAAATTGAACTTGTGCTTCATGAGTATCCCTTGGTGCAATTGAAACTGTTAATATGTCACGTGATAGTAGATAGGCTCCCCAACTAGCAACCTGCATACATCATCAATGTTTTACTAATCACATGAATATGTGTATGACATAAATATGTGTACTTCTCTCGGTTGGGATTCAAACTTTGATTCATCGTGTTGTGAGAGTCTAACCTCTACTATTAAAATAATAGATATTTTTTATATTTAAGGCTAATAAATATGAATACTTTTAAAGAAATATTAACCGATGCCCCTGGGGTATTGGTTAAGGAATTATAAAAGAAAATATTGTATTAAAATTTGTGTATTCTACTTTTTGAAAGTTAAAAAGGTATTCTTTTCAATATAAAAATTGACTTTATTTCTATTTTTAGTTACTTGGGGTATTGATTAACAAGACCTACTTTTTATAATCAACCAACATGATGAGTATTACATGTTGAGCAACATTGTAGGGATGGATCGAATCTCTGACGGAACCCTTTAATCATGTGACCAGCACATGACTTTAATGTAATTTTTTAATAACTGAATATAATATTTTTAAAGCTATCAAGAAAATTAATTGTGGTCAGTGCCTCTGATTTGAGAAAAGTCTCAATAGAGTAAAAAATAACTAGTATATGTACAATAATAATCAACTAAGTTAGGTATACCATTTATAGGCTATTATTTATTATTCTATTAATTCACTAAAAAGTACAATTGAGCATGTTCAAAGATCAGTATGTTACTGTTTATTTAAGGACACTATGTTACTGTTTAAATGTCTAAAGTTTTTATTTATTTACCAAGTGTCATAAGTTTATAATATAACCCAGATATAGTCAATGCATATATGTCCACATTACCCGGAAAAAGCACATACCTAGCTAGGTCCATTCCTACTGTAGATGGTACAACATCAGATCTTTTGAAATTTCTTCTAACTTTACGTATCAATATAAAGAAAAAGGACAAATTGTGGGGATGGAATTCACATTCTATGGTGAATGAATATTATTTTATGGAATTCTTTTTTTTTTAAAGATTTTTATGGAATTCTTATACTATGGTATTATGGATCTTAGCGAATTTCTAGGCACCGCTAAAATGCAAAATAAATACAGTGTCAGAAATATTTGATATTTTTTTGTCAACTTAGCATGGATGGCCCAAACTGATAATCAAAGGGCACATTCAGATACCATGCATCATATTCTTGAATCTTTATGGAACAAAATAGTCACAAAAAAAATCATGGAGAATGCATCGACCTTTTTATAGCTCAGAACAGTAATGATAAAAATAATTAATAAGAAAAATAAAATCAGTAACTTATTTATGATTAATTTTATAGTTTTATTTTTGAGAGGATTAATTTTATAGTTAATATATATTTTTTCCTCTAAATATACTCATCTTTCAGTTTTTTGATAAAATAAAAATAATACTCATCTTTCAGTTTTAGTCTTTCCAAAATTTTCTTCAAACTTTAACCTATAAAATTGTTGTTATGAATTTTATCCTATTTTTTAATAAAAGTTAAATTTCGAAAATTCATACGACTTTTTTATGATATATCACTGATAATTTCTTAAAATATTACTTAGTTTAGTAATATACTATTTAATTTTTACAGTTAATTTCATGATTATTTGGTGAGTAAGAATACTAGTATACCATAATCATGCTATGTCCTTATATTAACCCCACTGAAAGTCCCCAAGAATTAATTAAGGTAAAGAATCTTTATGAAAAAGGAATCATTACTGTCTAGTAGTACACTCCTATTATGTAAGACAACGACCGGCTCATCTAAAAAAATGTAAGACAATGATTTACATTTGTCATGGGTCCATTCCTTAATAACATAAATTGACTAGTAGAAAATTATTGGAGAGAAACGAACAAAATACACACCCCATTATAATAATATAACCCAAAATCTTAGGACAGTCACGTTCATACTTCCTATTTTATAGAGAAAGTGATAAAGACCTTGTTAGTTAGGTTCATATATAGAAACCTTCCTTAGGTTCGTATCAAGAAAATCCATCTTATAAAAAAAAATCTAGAAAAACCTTCCTTAGTCTTTATATAAAAATTTGTAAAAAAAAGGTTCATATAAAACTAACTTCCTTAGTTGTTAGTACTACTACAGAAATCCAACGCAACGAATACATTTAACACCTGTTTGAATTCACAGCTACAATATCATTTTTGCGTCTTGAGGCATTATTAACGTGAAAACAGAGAAGCTATACAATGTGGCTTCCACGTTAATGCGTCTCTTTGCTTCAATTTTTCTTAAAGTGCAGTACCAAACCAAACACCCAATTAGTTTACAACTACATCTAACTGATCCTTTACAAGAAGAAAAAAAACATTTATAAATTAACACTAATATTATTTTTTTAAGGAAAATTTACACTTATATTGTTGTCAAACAAGTTTGAATAAATGATTCTTCTAAAAATAATAGACTAGTTTTTATAATAAATCATCAAGATTACTCCGTAATTATTTGATGAATGAAAAAATGCAAAAGTTATATGTTGTCCTTAGTCTTATGTGAAAGCAAGTAATTGAAAGTTTTGGCCCAAAACAATATAAACAGCATAATTCTTATCCTAAAAAAAGTAAAATATGTCACTCGATTAAAATACGACAAAGAAAGAGTTCAACAAAAAAAGACAAGGACAAAGACGTATCAAGACAAAAACCTATATTTTGTTCCTAATATAAAACTAGTAGCAATATTGTGAAACCGACGTTGATTAATTAACCATACAAAGGTTAAAAACAGGTTATGCTTCATCATCAACTAAAAGTAACTCACGGTAAAAAATTAAAAAAAAAATTGATTATTTTCGAAGTTTGCATAACTAAGCAGTGACCAATTATCTCAACTCAAATTTTCACATATGCAAGAGTTAGAGGACCAATTGCTTAAAGATCTAAAATACTTACCACTTGAACTCTCTTCTAAATAATTTAACTATAATCTAATCATACATATAACCACTTCCCACTGATCCCACATCAAACTATGATAAATTAATTTTTACCATTTTATTCGTAACTAAATATAATGTGTACTAATTAAGATTCTCTTGCGTTTTTTTTTCTAGTCTACTTTTACAAGATCCTCTTTCAAATTTTCAATTGTACCGAGATTGTTTTACTTACATGTCTTAGTTATGCTACATCTTTTCCTATAATCTATACTCTTGTGATAATACAACAACCAACTACGAGTAATACTCCATCAACACACATTCAATGGGATACTATGCTTACGGATGAAGGTAGTAACAAAAGAATTTAATGGCCATCTCATTAACTCCTATATATTCCTTTGACATTAATTTCTATTAAAATAAAAAATCAAAAGACAAGGACAATGACGTTTCAAGAAATTTCTCATTTTCAATAAAAATATAAAAATGTTTGTCTACCATTAATAGAGCTCCAAAATAATAGAGTTGGCAATTTTCTTGCTACCTTATTTTGCGAGAAAATTATAACAAACCTATGGAGAACGGACACCTTTAGAACTAAGTGTATTGCGGTGTACGACACACATTGGTGTCTAAACTTCTATGACATGTGTCAAACAACTAAAATAAAAGTTTTAAATATTTTTTATTTTTACATCGACACCCTTAAAATGGTGTCTGACACATTTATAACACTCATATGAGTCGTGTTGGACAACTCAAATAAATATAAATATTTTTTTCTACTTTGATTTCACATTCTATAGAAATGTTGATCAATTACGATGTTATAGAAATAAAAGTTAATCATGTTTTTAGCTTTTTTTTTTATAATAGATAAATAAATAAATGTCAAATACTATCAAATCTTGTTTTAGAACTTTTTCAATGATATAAATTGTTGAAGTTAAATTTTTATGTATGCATTTTGAGTTTCATTTTATACCATCTATAAATAAATTGATAAATATTCAAAAAAAAAAATTGATATTTACTCCCACCATCCCGAAATATAACAAAAAAAAACTCATTTTCTTTGTTCCAAAATATAAGCAAAAAAGACAAACTTTTATTCTATTTAATCTTGTTTTTTTTAAAAATCATCTTTTCCAATAAAAACTTTTGCTTCTTCTCATGAAATTAAATGCAAATTACATTTAATTTTCTCTTTCTTCCATTTTTTCCATAACTAATAATTAATGAAAATTGTTTTTACATCTTCCCATAAAACTTATTTCAAAGAAAATACAAAAAAACTATGCTACAAATGTTTATGATTTAATTTTCTTAATAAGTGTCGGTGTTCTATATTTTTTACACTAGCGAATCAACAATCCTTGCAGGGTCATGTCAGGTGTGCGTGTTCGTATCAAGAGGGCTTCATAATACAAAGAAATAGAAAAGGGAAACGCTTACCCCACAGCCAGTATCAACAGCAGTTCGAACGGAACCATCTTCAAGATCAATCAACTTCCCAATATCATCAATATACTTATCAGCACCATTAGGAAACATAGTACCACCACCAGGAAAACGGAATTTATCACCGTCAAAACGGATCCAATTTTGACCAGCTTTTTCCACCGTTAAATGACGGTAAGGTACATTTGCATACCATGCCATGTCTCTACTTGTGGGCCATGGGAAAGGATTCTTGTAACCGTTTGGTGCTGGAACACGACACTTTAAGATTTCATTTTTCTTAGGACAGTGTCGTTCGCGGTATATCATTTTGTCGCGCGTGTATTTAAGGGAGCGCGTGTGGTCTTCACAGGGGGTGTAGTCAGTTAAAGAGGGGGTGCATGGTGGGTATTTAGAGGATGTTGTTGTGGATGTGGTTGTTGGATTGGTTAGGTTGTGATGTGAGAAGAAATCTAAGTTAGTTGTTTTTGTTTTTGTGTTTGTTGTTTTTGGATTTTTTTGGACACATTTTGGAGTGACTTTCTTGATTTGGATATTTTTGTTAGTTGATGTGGAGGTGTTGTTTTGGTATGAGCCTAAAAAGTATGAAATGATGCAAAGTAGAGCTATGAAAGAGTAAAGATTTGTTTTTTTGCAGTTGAAAAAGGAAGTGGATTTGGAGGGTTTGAAGGGTTTTGGTGAAGTGGAGGTACCATTTGCCATGGTGAAGATTGAGAGTGTGTGTGTTTGAGTTGAGTGTTGAAGATGGGTTTGGTGAGTGAGTTATTATAGATTGAGGAGTTTGGTGGTGATGATTATTTGTGTTTGAGGAAATGTTCGTGTGAGAAGAATCTGTGAAAGGATGGTATTGGGTGAGAATTGAGATGGGACCGGATTTTGGGAGAAAGGGAAATGTGGGGTGTGTCTGTTTGTCTAATGGGCCAATGGGATTGCTTCTTACTATGGTATAGGTATTGACTAACTTTATGTTTATTTACGTTTTGTCTACTCCCATATACTCTTCTTGTTCGGATAAATATGAGGTGTTTGTTGTTTTTATATATATTTATAGTATCATGTTAGCCAAAGTCTCGAGACACTTTGATTAAAAAAGCCAAAAAAAATATATTAAACTAAAAATAACATTTGTTAGACTTTTTTAGGAATTGATTGCATAACTTCAAATATAATATTACTATATTTGTTTCTTTAATCGGTGTTTTGGAATGTTAGCAACTAGGTTGAAATTAAAAACTAAATAAAATAGCGCTCATATCTTGATGTTTCCTGAAAAAATTTCTTTTTACCTTATCGGCATGTCCACGGTTAATAACATTTCTTTTTACCTTTCTTCATTGTGAAAAAAAAAAAAAAAAATTTACCTTATTGGCATAGATTTTCATAAGTCCCATTCTATCTATCCACGGTGCACTCTGTTGGACCTACAATCTGCCCAATGTTGAACCCATAAAGGATGGTGACTCCTCCCCAATTCAGACAAGCACAGAACCATATTTTGTTTCCAAAAGAAGTTGTCGTTTTAAACGGTGGAGGCCAGGTAAGGTTGAGGAGGTGGACGACCTTACCTTGCCAAGGTCGGCAGGAAGAAAATATAGTTTTAGAAAAAACTATATATTTTTATTCACTGAAGAAAAAAATATATGCATTCATTTTGATGGATAAAAATTACATCAACTGATAGATGTTAAAACTTCATTGAGGAAGAAGTGAAATGCTGAGACAGAATTTCTCATTCTGATGAAAATGATTATAGGTATTGCAGGATCCAAGATTTTTGAACAGTGGAGCACCTTTTTATATTATGAAAATTTTGAATAATTTTATCATTTTCAATATCAATAAAAATATTTTTCTCTGTAAATACTTAAACAATCATTTAAGTGATTATCTCCCACTCGATTTCGCATAAGATTCTTGATAATATTTATATTATCAAGAAATTTTTTGAGATATATGGCGATAGATGTGGACTAAGAGAGAAATAATTTGTGATTAGTGTGGACAGTGTGATTAAAATGTCAACTATTGATGCATTATTATACTAAAAAAAAGTGTTTATAAAAAAATTTGTGTGGGCACAAGCCCACATATGCAACAACATGCATCCGTCTCTTGGTACTGCTAAAGAGTGTTTTGGAGACATTGTTTACGGATTTTAAATTTAAAAAGTATTCTTTAAAAAACTTAAACATGTGATTGTTGTGATTGTTCAAGCAAGTTTCCAATTAGTCAAAACATTTCAAATCGTTTTTGATAAAACTCCATAAGAAATTTAAAGAGCTATTCCCCCCTTCCCTCTTAATATAAGATTTTTCTAAAAATAAAAAAATTGGTTTTTTTTTAAGATTATATAAGGTTTTTTTAAAATTAAAAAAAATTGATTTCAGTTATAAGAAAATGTCACAGCTTTTAAGATGTTGTTATTGTTTAAAAAACTTTTTTATCCATTATTTAATGATTGCCATTTTAATATCAGTGGATATATATTTAATGTTTTACAACTTTTTATAAGGGTATATTTATAAAAATATTTAAAAAGTTATAACAATTAATGAATACATTGATGTTGATGTTTTTATTTTTATTTTTATTTTTATTTTTCTTCTTATAATAAGGATCAGAAGGAGTATTATTTAACGTCTTTATACATTGTGTTTTTGATTGATAGTTCATTATATTTTCTTATAGGTTTAGATTTGAAATTGTCTAGTTTTGTAAATTGTCAAGAATTATTAATATTTGATTTTAATAAGTTTTACATTGTGAACTTCTCAATTCTATTTTAAATCTCACTGTCACATTGTCTTTAACTTTTTGTAATTGTTGTGATTGTTCAAGCAAGTTTCCAATTAGTCAAAACATTTCAAATCGTTTTTGATAAAACTCCGTAAGAAATTTTAAGAGCTATTCCCCCCCTCTGCCTAATAACCTTATCGGCCATATAGATCAACAATGGTATCATAGAGTTTGGTCTCTTCTTAACGGATAACTACCGGAAGAGTTGATCTATATAGCAAATAAGGAGGCCAAGGGGGCGTATAATATATAACCTATTTTCGATGGAGAAAATTACGACTATTGGAAAGAATGCATGATCATTCATATCCAATCGGTGGACATGGACGTTTGGAACGCCGTTGTCAATGGGCGGTTTCAACCGCAAATTGCTGTCGATGGTGATGACGATGACAGAAAGTAGGTCCAATATGATTTAAAGGCGCAAAACATTCTCATTTCCTCCCTTAGGATAAATGAGTATCATTCCGTCTCTCATTGTAAGACCACTAAAGTTATGTGGGATGCATTGGAAACCCTTCATGAAGGAATCGACGATGTTAAACAATCAAAAATTAATACCCTTGTGCAATAATATGAGCTTTTTCGCATGGAGGGTGGTGAATCCATCTCCTCCATGCAAATGAGATTCACTCATATTGTCAACAAGTTGCAAATCCTTGGTAAGGACATTTCAAACCAAGATTGTACTAATAAAATTTTGAGATGTATGATATGACAAGGGAATGGCAGCCCAAAGTTACCGCTATCAAGAAGTCACAAAATCTCAATGCTCTTAGTATGATCACACTATTTGGCAAGCTAAAGGAGCATGAGCATAAGATCATCTGTTTCAAGTCAAGTGAAGAAGACTCTAAGAAGAACGAAAGGAAGTCCATTGCCTTAAACATGACATGGTTCGTATCCACCTCTTCGGCTCAAAATGGAAATGAATCTGATGAAGATTCTATTAATGAAGAGGAGATGAGCTTATTTGTAAGACGAAACAATCGTTACATCAAGAGGAATTGACTAAATCACAATGACAATAACCTTATCAACTTTAAGAAGGCCTCTCAAAAGGGAAGAGAATCGGAAAAGACAAATATATGTGAAATAAGATTCAATATTATAATTAAGAGATTCACGATTCAAATCTTAGAATACAATCAAATGTTAATATTCCTTGAACAAGGTACAAAACAATATACAATATCAAACCAAACCTATATGACTCAAAATTACTAAGCTATCAAATCAAAAACACAATACATGTGTAATTGAAGAATTGAATAAATTTTTCAATCAATTGATCAAAGTAAATTATATGAAACCTAATTCAATGAATTAGATTAATTTTCAATGAAAAACAACTTAGATCAACACTAGCAATTATCCTAACAATTATTCAATTAATCACATGCAATAGTAAAAGTAAAGAGAATAGGGAAAGAGACATAACACCGATATTTTTATAGTAGTTCGCTCTTTCTCGTCCTCGCTAGGGCTACGTCTACTCTTCTTGATGAAGTACACATTCACCAAGGTCATCCAGTAAGTAACAAATGTTGATTACAATGTTTTACAAGAGTTCCTTGAAATTAAACCTAATTCTTCAACTCCTATGTAGAACACTCCCCCCAAACTTCAAGCATCCCTTGAATTTGGTGCTCCTTGAATCTTCGGATCCTTGAATACCCGTGCACCCCTTCGAACTCTTCACTCAAGTCTTCGATGCTACGTCCGGTAAACGAATCCCCTTCGACTTCAAGAACGGTTAGAAAGACCCCCAAGTCCTTTGGAGGTTGAATGAGATTATTCACTTCCTTTGAAGCCTTGATTAAGCCCAATCAATCTTCTTGAGAGAACCAACTTACAATCCCTACTAGGACCTAGAGAATCTATAGACTGAAAGAACAAAGTGATTCTAAGAAAAAGTGTTTAATCTTGAAGAATGTATGAACAATGAGTTTTTGACACCTAGAGAGAATAGTTGCAATATAGGAGAAGGAAGAAAGGATAAATTTTTGCACAAAAACAAATGTGTGAATCGATTCACTTACTAGTTGAATCGATTCAAACCATATAAGACAAAATGGAAAAGGGGAAAATATGATGAAGAATGATACGTGTCAAGTGATAATTGAAACGACTCAAATAGACCAGAAGGTGATTGATACGATTCAAAACTAGTTTGAATCGATTCAAACCATGTCAGAGAGTTTGATGAATCGTTGCAAACAAAAATGATACAGTTCATGTTTGAATCGATTCACTATATAAGTCATACGATTCATATGAAGTCAGAGAGTACCATGTTTGTTTCAAAAGCTAAGTGAATCGATTCAAGCTTTGTTTGATACGATTCATCTGAAGTCAGAGAGCAATAGCATAACCTTCTTTCCTAAGACATATGAAATGCAATTTGAAAGGAATAAGTTGAATCACTTTGCTCATGAATACCTGGTTGTCTAGGGTGCTTTTACACAAACTAGGAACTTAACTAAACAACAAATATATTCAAATTAAAAGGGAACAACATCAAAAACTATTAGCTAAGCTAGAGGCTTCACTTAACATTGGAAGTAAGAGTTGGAGTGGGGGCTGCGCAAGACATATTTATTTGTATTTTACGTTTTTCTCTTAGAAAAATTAGGGTTATATTGAATATGAGTTCATATTATTTCAATTTGGTACTTTTATTATGTTTCATTAATGGGCTAACTTTGTATATCGGGTTGGAGCAAACCAGTATATAAATAAATGTTTGACTCAAACAAAAATAAATGTGGAGAGAATCATATTTGCACTCTAATTGGTAATTATACACCCTATCTCCCTATATATTTTTTTTTTATTAATATACCACCTTCTAAAATATTGGTTTTATCATATGAAAGAGTTTTAGGGACATATGTGATCATTTTAAAACAATTTATAAACTAGTGTTTGATTAGGGTTATTTTTTTGCCATATTACCTCACTCATGTATGTGTATTTTAACTTTTATTTTTTGAAGTGAACAAAACAGAGAGTTCTTATTGATTGTCATTGCAAAATATGTTTACACTGAATGAGCTTTTCCTTTAGCTCAATATGAAAATATGAGTAATATATTTCCAAATTATAAAAATGGGTGGCTTATAGGGTGGGCAATCTAAGATGTGGATCATAGATGTACCAAAAGTATTAGTCCTTAGATTTATTATTAAAATATTTGAAAAGTTCATATTAAAATTTGGTAACGATTCAACACATCAACAAAAATGAAATTAATTTTTTTGTCCATATCTCTTTCATGCCATCCCACCACCATCATCATCACCACCACCACCACCACCACTTGGAGAATTATCTAATTTGAATATTAAGAAATGTTAAGAATCTACTTAGACGAAAATACTTCAACCAAAGTTCAATAATTTAAATAACTTGTTCAACTACGTAAATCTTATAAAATAAATGAAACTAGTACTCACTCCTTCAAGAGAAAAATGAAACTAAATCTTTGTCCCTAACCTAAAAATAAATGTTGAAGAATTGTAGTAAAAAGGGAAAAATTTGTATGGACATAATCAATTGGACATGGGGGAAACACTGATATCAACCAGTGCAGCAAGAACTTTGAAGTGATTCAGTAACATTCATCTTAATCATGACAAAAGAGATTAACACGATTACACTTTTATAATTTTGGTTATTTAATTTTCTCTTCTAATATCTCATTAGTTGATGTGGTTTTTATACTCTCCTCATTTATTTTCATTTCCTTACTCAATGGTTCCTCTATATCTTTTTTACTTCTTGGGGAGACATCATATAGGTGCCTTTCGGAACCAGGGCGGAGACGGACGTGTTGTTTTAATTTTTTCATTGCAATTTCATCAACCTTTTTTACGATAAGTTCTCGTAAACTTCAAAGATTAGAATTTTGTAGGTAAATGAAAGTCAATTAACTAAAAATACTACCATTTTTCTTAATCTCAAGATTAGAAATAACATTATTTTCATCCATCTTATCAAATCTTTGAGATAAATCTTGAATCTTGGAGAAAAAAATTATGCAACGAATTAAAATCATACATGTGCCCATTTTCAGGAGGAGGGATTTTACATTACCATTGGAAATGGTTTTGCGCCAAAACTTCAAGGTGGGTGAAGACGTCTTATATGATTTTGTTCATTAAGGGGCCACCAGCGGATGCATCCATCGTCACCTTATTTGTGTAAATTAGTCCATTGTATAAGGTATGAATGATCAACTATTTTTCGAACCCATGGGGAGGGCAAAACCTAAGCATTTTATTGAAACGCTTCCAAGCTTCATCTCAGAACTTTACATGTTTTTGTGAAAAAAATCATTATTTCATTTCTTAATCGAGCCATTCTTGATTAAGGGAAATATTTAGCAAGGAAGACTCATTTTAATCCCTCTCAAGTTTTCAAAGAACGAACATTCCTAAAATATAGCCAAATCCTAGGTTGATACCTTAGTGAGAAAGGGAAAAGTCTAAGTCTATTGACATCATTAGAAACTCCATATATTTTCATGAGATCACAATATTCAAGAAAAATGGATAGATGGTGATTCGGATCATCTGTTTATATACCAGAGAATTGACATTAATATAATATCAAAGACAACAAATCAGGGTCTATTTCAATATTGTTAGCTTATACAGTTGAAGACACATTACTAGAATATGGTTATGTGACATTAGGAGAAACATAATCTTTCAAAGCACAATTTTCATACATGTTCAACTCTTTGGTTATTTCAATATTATTCTCTTTGATTATTTTCAAACATCGTTCTTTCAACATTTTCAATAAGAGTATTATCATGTGAGAGAAGATGTGTTTTGTGGAACGACGTTGATATCAGCGGGGCTCAAACCCGTGACTTTTGAGCCCAAATCTTGTCATTTTACCACTAGACAAAACCTTTTGAGTAAATTGAACTAATTTGTAAAAATCATGTATAAACTCAAAAGATATGTACTATAATGAAACTCCCTCTGTTTCATTTTCTTAACAAAATAATTGAGTTAAATTTTGATTAATGTGAAGTTTGAATAAAATTAACTTTACTTTACAATTATTAAAAAAATGTATACAATACATAGGGTATGTTTGATGGTCATGATAGGATAGAGATATGACATGATATGGAGCTGAATAGAGACATAATACGATATGAACATGATAAACATCAATCATATCTTGTGTTTGATGCGCACATTATAACAAATATGATAACATTATAAATAAATGAAACAATTACTCTCATAATTAAATAAATATTGTAAAAATGACATGTTATTAAGCATAATAACAAATACATGATATGATTATTTTTAAAATGACAGAATATCATATATATATATATATATATATATATAAAGAAAATAGTATTTTTTGACTCTTTTGAGCAGTTTTTTTCTTTTTCCAAAATTACTCTCAACTTTCGATACAAATAGCACGTATAACAATTAGGAGAAAACTTATAAACAGTACCTTACCTACTATTTATCCTGTTACCCACTAATAACATTACAAGTGGATTAAATGATCCACGTCATATTCAAATTGACTTATTTCAATTAACTCCGTTAACCTCTTCGTTATTATTCAATTCAACGTTCTAAATTAAGACTTGTGTTGACAGTACACTCGCTTGAAGGTTCTTCTCAGTGATAAGAAATTCCATGTTTATCAAAAGTGTGGATCCCTCAATAACAACCGAATCTTCCATGAGAATAAAAATATCGTACATCTCTATTCCAACCACCCACTATTTCTATTGAGAGATTGATAAAAAAAGGAGAAGTTTTTTTCTAGTTTCTACCAATCGATCTCTATTATTGAATGTGCAGTCTCAATTAATTCT
>Ga0228710_1000213_pt1 | contig 59528 bp, 39 predicted proteins | sample MedpolnodulmetaG_FD_177995 | JGI IMG/M metagenome (GOLD analysis project Ga0228710, IMG submission 177995) | Root nodule microbial communities from Medicago polymorpha collected in Santa Monica, California, United States - pink nodules | ecosystem: Host-associated > Plants > Roots > Nodule... | reverse complement strand
AAACCACCTAAAAAAAAAAAAAACGTAATATAATTAAAGTACACACCTAATATTCATTCATATCAAAATGCAACTTTCTTTTTTTTTTTAATCTAGAAAACCACAGTTGTGATTGAAATTCACATATATTGATCAACAGCGGGTGTGACATATTCCATGATTTGTTGCCCGCCGCCGCCATGGAAAGTCTGTTAGAATAAGACGAAAGAATCAAATTTAAGTGGGGAGATTGAAAAATTCCAGGACAATTTTTTTTTTTTTATTAGGAGACAAACTTTATAAGAAATCATGGAATAATTTAATTTTTTATAATAATGTCATAACTTTTTTAATTAACTTATCCAATTTGTAATACACGACTTTCAATATAGGTATTGTTAATGCTTCGATTGTAGAGACATTAATTGTCCTAATTTTTAAGGAGAGTAATCTCATAGTTTAAAGAATTTTAGACTCGTCAGTCTTTATAATATCATTTTTAAGGTAGTTACAAAAGTTTTGGTTAGTCACTTGAAACCGTTTCTTGTTGACAAGATAAGCCCTCTTTAAACTAGCTTCATCCCCGATTAAGATACTGCTGATAATGTCATCCTAACTCAATATGGCGCCAACTAATTTCTTCATTCATTCTAGATTGTGATGAAATACGAAAAAATAAAGATAATAAAGGTGGTCCATTGAAAAACCCTGATTGATAAGGTGATTAGCAATACGAAAAATCACTTTCAACAATGATTTGATTAAAACGTCGTCGAGGTGCAAGCTTTAATCTTAGATAAATTCTCCGGAGCTCTAAAATCATAGTGCTTTTCTAGTTCAACTTCTTCTTAGTCTAGAATCACTTCTACAGTCCCATAATTGAATAAAGCAATTTCTCACATGTTTGGTTCAGCTTTACAAAAGCAATTCTTTTCTCCAAAAACAATTCTGGTTGAAGTTACAATTCCTATTATTCTCGATTAATTTTATATTTTAATTATTACAACCCATTATTTTCATTTATTGTCCTTTATCAATTCTCCTTCTTTTTGATTTGTGTTTAATTTGATGAACCAAATTTAATAAAAAAAATAACGAGCCAAATCAGTCTCAGAAAATATTTATGGTCATGAGTTACCAAGTTTTGAATTTTTCTTTACGATTTTTTCGTCCAGATTTAATGTATTTTTTCTTTTACGCTATATTTTATCATTTTTTGAACGCTATATTTTATCATTTTCGAGAAACAACTCTATTATTATTTAACTTAAATATATTTTTATCAAAAATATAAAATACATAGAACAAATATCTTGTCCAAAAATATTTAGTTTAATGAACGTATTTATTATTTTTTAAATTAATATATAGAAAAATTTATTTATTTAAATTAAATAATATATCTACATTTAGTATTGATATATTTTTTTGATGGAACATTTAATATTGATCTACACATGCATTCAATTATGTCTATTTATTTGTATTTAGTTATGTCCATTTTAACAATTATACATTCAAAAGCGATCAAAATTATCCAAACAACATCCATTATGTTTAATCAATTATACATTATTGTATTCAAACATAAATCAATTATGTTAGAAACAATTCTATCAGAATCAATTCTTTGTATAAAGTTGAACCAAACACACACACAGTAATGTAAGAGTTAAGATTCACTTTTTTAAGCACATTCAATCAAATTACATCATGATATCATTTTTTTCTTAAATTAATAAAATAGACAGTAATTAATTTTTATGAAAGTCTATGTAATAAAATGCATTGAGAATGAAAAACTTTGATATTTTTATAGAATAATTACTTAATGAGAAAACTCGTTAACAAGAAGTATTTTTAAATAGATACTAGTGTGTTACTGTTGGAAGTTTTTGTATAAGAAAGTGGTTGAAAATTAATCTCTATTTATTAATGTAGTATATATTTGTTTTTGTTTTTTGTGAACTCAATAACGTGGTAGAGTATATTAAAACCCGATTAATAGGAGATTCCGAAAAGAAAAGGAGATAAATGTAGGGCCACGCGTATAGGAATCGAAACCGAAAAGAACAAGTATTTATAGCCCCAAAGACCACCGTTTCTTCATTCAACACCATACAAACCAAACAAACAAACATACGCTTTTCGTTTTCTGTTATTCATTCAATTTCTCTTTCTCTCTCTCTCTCTCTCTCTCTCTCTCAAACGCTAATAACAATGGCAACCAATCCAAACACTGAAACTAGCACCAAATCCTCCTCCGTTTACCTTGGTGGCATGGACGAATTGAAGACCGTCTTCACCCGCTTTGACACCAACGGCGACGGCAAGATCTCCGTCACCAAGTTGGACAACATCCTCCGCTCCCTCGGATCCACCGTCCCTAAGGACGAGCTTCAGCGTGTCATGGAAGACCTCGACACCGACCACGACGGTTTCATCAACCTCGCTGAGTTCGCCGCCTTCTGCCGCTCCGCCGATGGTGATGCTTCAGAGCTTCGCGATGCCTTCGATCTATACGACAAGGACAAGAACGGCCTCATCTCTGCAACAGAACTCTGTCAAGTGCTGAACACCCTCGGAATGAAGTGCTCCGTTGAAGAATGCCACAAGATGATCAAATCCGTTGATTCTGATGGTGATGATAATGTTAACTTTGAAGAGTTCAAGAAGATGATGAACAATAATCAGGCCAGTAGCAATTAGGCATTTTCTATTTCATTCTGAATTTAGTACTAACAGATCTGATCTGCTCTGCGCTTTTGTTTCTACTACATCAATCATATCATATAAATAATAATTGCCGTTTCAGTTTCTAATTCTCGCTTTTATTGGTAGCGGTTGAATTCGTCGGAAACAATCAGTTTTGAAGAATAAATTATAATAGCATATCTGGAGTAATAATAAATCAATGGCTCCGTGATATTAGGTGTACATTAAAACAAGTTTTTCTAGAGAATGTTTTTAAGAATTTTGTGGCTGAAATTATTCTCATTCTCAGAGACCATGTGCTAGTGCTACTTTTATTTTCTACACCATGAATTGTTGAACACGAAAGCGTGTGTTTTTCTTCCCTTACAGTACTGAACATAGTTTTTTTCCTACTCATTCGTCAATTTTTTTTTTTTTGTTACTTTTATTTCCTCTTCTTGTTAACATGGCCTAAAAGAAAGTATTTGAAAGAGGAAATAAAAGATACGATGCGTGTTAACCCTTCCAAAGAATCGACGGATAAGAAAGAGAATCCCTTTGATGCAAACAAAATAAAATTGAGTTTGAATTTTCAATTTATTTTTTTCTTTGACGAGGAATTTAATTTACTTAATAATTTTTTTTAAGAAATAATTTTGATCTAAAGTAAAAAATTATGGCAACTTTAATTTTTAGACATAGTAGTATGTCTAATTAAACAATTTAGTTGTGTTGTGCTGGAGACGAGGGAAGAAGACAAATTAGATTAAATTTAAGTTGTATGATACAATAGTTAGGAGGGGGGAGCATGATGCCAATGGAGAGGATGAACGAATTTTTCAAACCAATTTTACTCCACTCCAATTCTAGTAATACCCCTTTGTATTAACCATCCGGTTTCCAATGAAATAGGGTTTATAATCTAAAGTTCGATCGTGATGTAAATATAATCTAATCAAAATTGATTCAACTAAAAATTCAAAGTTTAAACATGTAATTATAGTTTACTTTGGAGAGAAAGTGTGTGTTTGTATGGGCGTCAAACATTTAAACTTTCTTAGTCAACACACATAAATTCTCATTTTTCCTGCATGATATCTCATTTTTAAAATTATCTATATTTTTTATCGAAAATGATAATGAACACATGTTAAGGAAATAAATATAGTAGGATTGTATTGAAACTTATGTAATCAATTCTTCAAAAGTGTAAAAAATGTTGTTTACAACTCAAAAACTTGCTTTTTTGACTTACTTAACCGGTGCCTTAGGATCATTGGTTAGCGGGACACAATCTTATGTTATAACAAGGCGATATTGGATCCGAGAAATTACCAAATCCCCGGGGCAATTGTTTTATGTCATTTTTTTTAATGGCAACAATCAGCTAACTTTATTGTACATAAACAATCTTATTTTTATTATTAAATTAATGTATCTCACCATATTACACCTGACCCAATAATGAAATTTATTATTTGAAAAAAAAAATATAGGGAGATTTATTAATCTAATAATAAAAGGGAATTACTAAATTGTGCCTTAAGGATATAAGTTTAGAAGGCAAATATAGAAACTTAATTTTGAAAATCATGCATTCAATGTCTTAAAAGTTTAAAAACTAATTTTTTTAATATAAAATTTATGTTTTAATTCTTTTTTGGGTCATGCTAACGGGTGCCCATGGGGCACTAGTTAATAAGTTAAATATAATAATATTTACATTAAGGGCTCGTTTGGTGCGCATGATAGGATGTTTTTACTTTTTTTAAAGAATAATTTCGTCATATGGCTTAAAGAGTGTCCCAGGGGCACTCGTTAACAAGACCCATATTTAAATGACAAAAATACAGATAAATATTTTTTTTAAAGGATTAATATATTCAAGATTAACATTTCAAACACATAAATTAAGAAAATAATACTAATAATATGCAGACGTATTTCGGTCACCGACTATGGACTAATGTTCAATAACAATCGAGTTTCACTGTTTCTGTCAAAGATGATGATGACTAACGAGGTTTACCAATTGGGTTTTTCAACCAAGAAGCAAAAATGATGATGATGCAATTTGGGATAATTAACCCATATAAGGAATTAGATTTTCAAATTAAGAAGCCACGATGATGACGACGTGATTAACCAATACAACCAATTGGGTTTTAGCCATCGATTAAATGATTAAAAAAAGATGAAAACTTTGTGTTGTAATTGTATCATTCATCAATTAAAAAAAGTTTTTTTTTGGAGGAATCGTTTAAAAAAAAGTTGAAAACTTGATTTTGCAACTGGGTTTGAGATTAAGATGTAGAAGGAGGTCTCGAGAGGGAAGAGGTAGGAGGCGACAACAGAAGTCAGTTTGGTGGAGTTAACAGATTGAATATGTGGGAAGGAAAGACTTGTATACGATGGGTTTGAGAAATCCTATCATGTTGTTAACCCACCAAATATCAAGGATTAAAATTACAAAAGATAGATAGGATATGATTAGAAATGGGTTTAATTTATCATATCATATTGGTGCACGAAACAACAGATTTGGATAAGATATGATAGTTTTATCTTATCCTGTCTCTCTATCCTGCGCACCAAACAGACCATAAATACTTAAATAATGACTCAAAAAGGATAACGTTTGCATTCAAAGTTGCTTAATAAATGCATTAAATGTTTCATCTCTTGACTTAAAATTTCCTCTTTTGCCTTCCTCCTTAACCAGTGTCGCGCCCCGGGAGCGCTGGTTAGCATTACCCATCTTTTTTAAATCCTTAATTTGTGCTCTTAGAACACAAGTTATCATAACCCGTAATAAAAAAAACTTGTAAATGGCAAAAATTGTATTTTCCGCAAAAAAATAACATTATCCTGCAAACAAACTCACATGGTAATAACATAAGTCCGCAAAATACTTACAAATAATAAGGTGACAAAATCAAAGATGCATTTAATATGGGACACTTGAAGATCTCCTACCAAGAAAAGGTTAACGTGGCAGTTTTGCAGGTTGTGAAACAAATGGAATATGGATTCACTGCTATCAAGCTTCTCTACGGTCTCCCCGTCTCCACAGTTGCCTAAATCCCTTCCACTAAATTTATCCAATGCTCCAAGTTATATCTCCCCAAAAAGAAATCAAAGAACCATATCAATGGAACAATGATTCCCAAATCTCCTCCAAGTTATATTCTCCAGAACCTTGTAATTGTTAAGTCTTCCCCATTTAAGTTTTTAGACTATGTTTGGATTGACGGAATCAGATGGAATGCAATGGAGTGGAATGGTATAAATAAAAATTCCATTATTTGGATATGTAAAAATTGAATGGGATGGAATGGAACATGGGGGAATCCATTCCATCTCATACCATCATTTTCTCTTGTTTTTCATTCCCCCCAATTTGGGAGGTATACAATAGAATGAAACAACTTAATTGATTAATTACTTTTTTATCCCTATTTTCTTATTTCATCACATACAATGTCTTTTTCTCCTCCTTTATGAACTGTGTTTTGCTTCTCCAAGTTTCTCCTTCTTCCATTCGGTGTCCCTCTCTTGTGTTGCTTCTTCCAATGCAGTTTTTATTTTTTGAGGTAATTCAGTTTTGTGTTTCGTATTAAAATAGGGAAAAAAGTCTCAAATTTTTTTAGATTTCTTCATGTTTCTTATGTACTGATAAAATTGTTATTTTATTTCCCCACTTTTAAAATCTTTCATGTGAGTGTTCATGTTTCGTTTCTTTCCTTATTTCACTTTCATGAACTCGATTTTTTTTTCCTTCCGTAAACCATTACCTAGTTCTCTTTTTTCTATATAACAGTGTTATTCATAATATTGTTTAGGGTTAATAGTGTTTTATCTCTTGGAATATATATAGGTTATTTCTGGTTTTACACCTTGTAAAATATTTTTTTTGGTTTACCCTCCTGTAGAATATTTTTGTTTTGATTTACCCCCTAATAGGTCATTCAAAAACCAATTTTTTATTTTTTCTTCGTAAATTATGGTTTTTGAATGACCTGTTTAGGGGTAAATCAAAACAAAAATATTTTACAGGGAGTAAATCAAAAAAAAATATTTTATAGGGTGTAAAATCGAAAATGACATATATTACAAGGGGTAAATCACCGTTAACCCTATTGTTTAAAATTCATATTTAATCCGTCCCTTGTCAGAAAAATTCAAATTTTTTGTGGGAGATGTTATTTTTTTGTTCTTAACATGAGTGCAAAAAATCGTTGAATAACCTCTATGACATTTTTTCGAACTCGCACTTGGAAAAAAATTGTGATTTTGCATGGTTCGGTCGAAAAATCAAAATAAATCGAGACTTAGTCGAAATGCAACGAAACTTTACAGACACCTCTATAAAAATACATATAGAGGATGTGAAAAGTTTCGTAACATTCCGAATAAGTCTTGATTTTTTTTAATTTTTTCAATTGCGACTTTGCGCATTTCGGTCGAAAAATAAAAAAAATCGAGACTTATTCGGAACATTACGAAATTTGCACATCCTCTATATGTAAAGTTTCGTAAAATTCCGAATAAGTTTCGATTTATTTTGATTTTTCGACCGAAACGTGTAAAATCCCAACTGGAACTGCAACAAAACCAGTTGCAGTTAACTGCTGCTGGAGCCAGCGGTAGTTATCTATCGCTGAGGGTAATTTGGTCATTTACTTATGTTTTTATGAAGTTATTGATGTCAGAAAAACAACTCTCTTTTACGGTTCATGATAGGGGTGTTCAAAACCGAACCAACCCAATAGAAAAACCGCAAATCGAACCAACCCAAACCACAAAAAATCGGATTTGGTTCGGATGTATTTGGATCATTTTCTTGCTCAACCGCATGGTTTGGTTTGGTTTGCAGTTTTCATTTTACCAACCGAATCAAACCAAACCAAACCGCAACATAAGAAAAATGTTAATTAAACTTATCTCACCTAGACCAATACTCATAGAAATTCAATGAAAACTTTTATAAAATGTCATATTTTCTCTCTTGTTAGATTCCTTCTTTGCTTTTTATTTAAAAAACGTATTTATATGCTACTTGGAATTTTAGAGAATGATGAAATCTTAGTCTTTTGCATTTCTTACAAAATAGGATTACGTTTTGTCCATGTTTTTAATTTGGTCTATGTTGTTGGAAACATTGTAAAATGAAAATGAAATTGTAATATTTGATGAAATTTAAAACATTGCTGAAAATATGTTGTGTTTCGGCTTTTTAACTTGATTTTAATGTTGAAAACAAAAAATTGTATCTTCTAAAAAAATCGCACCAACCGATCCAACCCAAACCGCATTGGTTTGGTTTGGTTCAAATTTTATTTTTAAAGTCAACCGAACCAAACCAAACCGCATGGTTTTTTATCTTGCGGTTCGGATGACTTTTACCCTCAAAACCGAACCAAACCACACCGCAAACACCCTTTGTTTATGATGTGATTTTGAATTAGTACTGATTTAGTTATCAGCCATAAAGTTCAACAATATTAGACTAGATCAAGGATCAGAGGCTCCGAATATATTTAAATACGACACATGTTCTAATTGATAAAAATTTCATAATTACGTGAGACAAGTTTCACTGATGCGAAGAACATATTTACACAGTTTGTTTGAAAAAACATATATTTAGAGTCTTTATCTCCCATTGTTGTTTTTAATTTGACAATTCTCGTACAAGATAAATGCAGTGGTAAATTAAAATGAATAGGCATTAATGTCGTCCATGCATCTGCTCTTGGGCCTATTTGTTATAGTTTTTTATTTTATTTTTTTTAAGGAAGTTTTTTTTTATTAAAAAATTTGTATAAAATAATTTTTATGAATAATTATTCAAAAATAGTAAAAGTTATTTCAAACTCAATTTTTGACATTCATTAACTTCGATATCTATTGTTACAGTTTTAAAATTACATATTTTTCAAAAAAAAAAACCTCATAAATGATTTTAATAAAAAAAACTATTCAAAATAATTTCATTAAAGCATTTTTTGAAATGTTATCATCCAAAAACAATTGTACAATAAGGTGAAATATTTATAATAACTTTTTATGAGAAACTATTCAAACCTCTCATTTGAAACGTCCTTTAAAAAAATCTTCAGTAAACAAATTATAGCAAAAATATGTTACACTAAAAAAATCATCTAAAAGAAAAAACTATAACAAACGAACCCAAATTATTTGGTATTATTTGATTCTTCAAACAATTGAACTCTTTTTCTTTGCTTAACAAAGTAAAAAAGATAGCAGCCCTTAAGGGTTTGTGCCATTCCTACCTTTTAATTTTCTTCCAATATTGTTTGGTTATTTGTTTTCCTATTGATTTAATTTATTTTTTAAAGTTAATAAAAAAATATTTGTATTTTCTAATCTTTTATTGTCTTCTTTATTCATTTAAGGTATTTCATTTCTTCCTTTATTCCCCTTGTTTTAATTGATGTTTTAAGTTTTTCTTTGGTTTTTTGGGGCTTCCTTTTGGCGAGGCTCACTCATATTACGACGTTCTTCCCTCCGATGCCTTATGTTGATTATGGGAGCGTAACTTTTAACGCCCCTCACCTCCCGGTCATGGAGACTACTTCTAATTGTCTGACCTCAAATATGTTGCTTTTCTAAGGTATTATTCACTTTACATCTTACGTAAGCATTCATCGTTTTGTCCTTAACTAACAGGTGCTTGGGTAGATTGAGAAGAGTGAAGGTTTATAAACTATCTTTAACTTCGATTTCCAGTCAATGATAAACTTCTTGGTGTACAAGAATAATATCCCCTAGTCGAGGTTAAGGAGTTATAGAGCACACCATCCCTCAAGTATGACTTAGGCTTTCGTTCGTACATACGGCGCCAATGATCCAGTGTGGATCTAGAACAATAACCATAAGTTATAGAACACATTCGAGTACGGTGGTTTGACCTCTTCGATAGCGGGTGGTGTAACTACAAGAACTCATAAAGTCTAGTTAACAAGAACCCGATGCATGCGTAGTAAATATGGTGTGTACCTTGCTTCTGGGAGAATGAAGTCCTTATGTAGTCGAGCCATTGAGGAGATATTGTGAGAAAGTCTATTAAAGACGTCTTGCTAGACACGTGAATCTCCCCGTGAAGAGAAGATCAATGTATGATCTTTATCATGGGGTCGATGACCCTTTGTGGGACATTCTCTGTGTTTCATTGGACATGGAGAATGAAATTTGAGTTTTGATGGGTCTTGGTATAGATCAAAACACATTTATGAGTAAAAGAAAAAGATAAAGGTTATGAAAGATAAAAAAGAGTAAAAGAGAAAAAATAAATTTTTCTTTTAAGAAATATCTTTTGTTAAGTAATTACTTTTCCTGTTACCCTACAGTGACTAAATCATATCCGATAATCACCTCTTATACAAACTAGATCTTTATTGTTATTGCCAAACCCATTGCTAATTGTATCATTACGTTGGCAACCGACCACAAACATAAATGATCACATGTAATTAGTCTATTCTTATTCCAAAGAAAAGATAATTTGGAATCATTACCCCTTTCTAAATATTTTATCAACCTTGAGACACTATAATCTAAGATTCTAAACAATGTCATTTGATAACGAATTATGTTCATTGATGTGCACATTATAAATAGTAGTGAAAAGCCAATCCTAGAATGCCACGTAAGCATGAAAATGCCAATTTTTCCAATTGAAAAAAGGAGGGGACATGTGGAACAATACCATTGGACCTTGTTTGAAGATGGGTGCTACCATGGTTGGCTCTTTCACTTAGCTAATTAATGACATCCACAAACTAGGACAACATGTCATCAAGGACTATTCATTACGTCTTTATCGATTGTAATTCACATATAAATAAATAAAACACTTAATGCCCTCCAAAAATCATTTTCAAAGAGTTGTTTACATATGTGTAGTGCCCCATTCCTTTTAGTTATAATAATCCAGCTTACTGTATATAAATAAGATCATCACCTTTGCACCCTATTTTTACTTTCTTCGCTCTCTGTCTAGTCCAGAATAACCTTGTCATTAGCCTTGTTACTTTGGAAGTTATTGTATTTTGAGTACAAAGAAAGAAAGAAAGATATATATATATATATATAATAATGGATCATGATGCAATATTTGATGAAGAGTGTGATTACTTGTTCAAGGCAGTGCTGATTGGTGACTCTGGAGTTGGGAAATCAAATCTGCTTTCAAGGTTTGCAAAAGATGAATTCAGGTTGGATTCAAAACCAACTATAGGAGTTGAATTTGCTTACAGAAACATCAAGGTCAGAGACAAACTCATCAAAGCTCAAATATGGGACACTGCCGGCCAAGAAAGGTAACTAATTCCAATGATCATATATATATCTTGTTCCTATGATGAACGAAATCCATAATTTCTGAATAAAATTATAAGAATATTCTTAAGTTTGCAAATCAAAATTCAGCTGCATATAGTACTATCAAAGGCTATGCCTTTTTTTGTTGTTGAGGGAATCATTCATTGTTCTCTTGTTTGAATTTCAAAGTGGGGTCCAATGGGTTTGCGTAACCTGGAAGAATATACATACATGCGTGACTTGTTTATTGTTAAGACTTTCTAATTTCTGAATGGGCTTTTTTCTCTTGTTCTAATTTTGTGAGCTAAGCAAGGACAGGTTCTTGTGCTTGTGATCAAAGTCTTTTTGTTAATTAGATTAGATAGGGTATAGGAAGAAGAATATTTTATCATTTTTATAACTGCACAGTTAATCCGTGATGATGATATCTTAAATTTGACACTTAATAAAAGTGAATGCCAATTGAGTGCTGGTTTAATTACGTGGTGGAACAAAATTAGTAGTAAAAGTAGTATAACTAGAATTCAAAAACTTAAGGGTGAATTGCTTAATCTCTTTATTGGAGTTGGAATGGAAAGTGGAACCTCACCGTAATTTCCTCCTTTGATGTGGGTGCTTCTTTCTTGTACCTTTTTTCCCCAACTTACTTTTAAGCTTTCTTTTTATAAATTGGAGTATGTTAATGTTTCAAAATTATATCGAAATTTAATCACTTCGAGTGATGTGGATGAACCCTTTTAAGGATAATTTTATATTTTATAGTTGCAATTTTTTGTTTTTTAAAAAAGCTTTTTCTTTACAATCCATAAAAATAATTGCACTATTTTTGCGTTTGTGTTACATGCGCACAATTTCCTTTATCTTTAGTTTTTTTATTCCTTGCACTTTCATCATGAGAAAAGCAGATGATTCTCAGCTGAGTTGACTAATGAACATATTAAATGATGTGAATGAAAAATGAGCGAGTTCAAAGAGTAGGATTCACTCTTGGGAGCATAAGTGTATAAATCAAGTTTTCTCCTTTAATTTTTCCATCATGTAAATGAATAGCGTAACTATTGGGCGAGGCGGGTCCATGACATGGCCTTGTTCAACTTATGCCAGAGAGAAATAAAACCTCAAATTGATTGAGAGGAAAGAACAGATAGACAATCAAATTGAGTCGGGTGGAGAAATGGATGTGAGGTGGTGAAGGTTGTGGTAGCCAACAACATAATCATATAAAACTTAGGTATTCCATGGAGTTAGAGGTGTGAATTATTATTCTTTTCTTATAAATTACATTTTCAATTTTCAGAGCAAAATCCTATAGTAGTATATTTTTGCACCGTCATGAAATATTTGTTAGACCTCGAACTAGGTCCAAAGGACTGAAATTTCATGTCGGCCGAGTTCTAGCCATAACCAATATACTCAGCCCATCAAACCATTGCTCTCAATTATAAAAGAAAGAGAGAGACGAAAGAGAAAAAGGGGAGGTGACTCGTATGACCTATACACAAAACACCCGATAACCTAATCGGCATAAGTCACAAAAAGTTACATCCTGGGACAATTTCCAATATGTTTTATGTATTACAGTATTATACACACTAACAAAAATATGGATGGATATATATTGATTAGTTAATTAATTGTGTGGCAGGTTTAGAGCTATCACAAGTTCGTATTATAGAGGAGCCTTGGGAGCATTGCTAGTGTATGACATAACGAGGCGATCAAGTTATGAGAGTGTAGGCAGATGGTTAGTGGAGCTAAGGGAGTTTGGTGGCGAAGAGATGGTAGTTATTCTAGTTGGAAACAAATGTGATCTTGGTGAATCAAGAGAAGTTGAGGAAGAAGAAGCAAAAGGGTTTGCAGAGGCAGAAGGGTTGTGTTTTATGGAAACCTCTGCTCTGAAGAATCTCAACGTTGAGCAAGTGTTCTTACAAATGATCACAACTATTTTTGACATCACAAACCAGAGAAGTTTGGATGCCAAAATGGATGAGACACCAATTAATCTATCCAATGGGAAAGAGATTCATATAGCTGATGAAGTCACCGCAACTAAACAGGCTCCTTGTTGTTCATGATGAGAGGTTTTGGTGGGGAAATTTTGAGATTCATTTTGCAAGAATCTTTTATTGTTTCGTTCATCCAATTTTTCCCACTTGTTCATTACGGTTTTCAATTTTTATTGGTAATTCCTTATGAAACGGTGACCATGATGATTTTGTACCCATTTGATATAAGTGTTGACTTGATGTTGCTAGGATGTAATTACGCTTATTTTTTATATCATACATGATTTTTTTATTATCACGTGCTACTAATGGAAGTATCCATAAAAAAAAAAATATGATGCCAATTAACTGACTAAGGTTGTTTTAACGGAATTTCAAACAAGAAAGCAGTCACGTGTTGTGTTATTTTTATTCTCCTTGGCTACTGCATAGAGCATTGAGTCATTTTGTAGTTCAATCAGCAAACGATTCCCGGCCTTTGTTTCTTTTCTCCAGCTTACAGCAAAAATATGCTGTGGGAGAGGAAAAAAATCTATAAGATGAATAAGGGAGAGTACGAGTTCATACCCCCAACCTCTGCATACTGCAACATCTCTACCAGCTAAAATATATTTCACGAAGACTTTTTTTACTTTCTATAGTAAAAAATCTATAGAGATTTTGTAGAAAGCCTTGGAGAAGAAAAAGGTTATAAGTGCTTATATTATAACGATCAAGGGCCCGTTTGGATTAGCTTATTTTTGAGCTTATATAAAACAGCTTATGCAAATAAATAAGTTTTTATGTACTATTTATAAGTTTTTAAGGTATTTTATGAAAAACCCGTTTATGAAGATATAATTTTCGTTAGTGAGAGTTTATAAATTAAAATAAAATCTTATTTATTTACATAAGCTCAAAATAAGCTCAAACCAAACGGGGCCCAAATATATGTATGAGGACGCATGATGGGACTATAGACAATTTTTATATAACAACAATAGGATTGCACTAAGGGTCAATGATAAACCCTTTCCTTTTTAGAGAGAGTACATAAAATGTAACTTGAGTAAAAGGCGAAGTAGTTCAACCTTGGACGTGAAAGTTGGGATAATAATATCATACCCCAAGTTACACGATCTAAATATGTTAGGTCTATATTATAAAATATCGGAGGAAAAAAAAGATGTAAATTATGGTATTCAGGATGAGTGATTGAAATGGAGAAGAGTGAGATGTGCTTTGGATGTTGTTTGAGGGATGTATAATAAGCAATTGAAGGGGTCTGGTCTATAGATGAATTTTGGTGAATCTCATCGGGTCAGGAAACCTAATTGGAAAGACCCGTTAGTTAGTTGGTAGGTGTTTGGGTTACACTCTTGATCTTCTAACAGAAAGAAATCAGCAGCGTTTCCTTGTATTGTATTCTCTTCCATGGCGAATTGGATCTCTTCCAAACTTAAAGCCGCCGAGAACATTCTCCATCAGGCAAGTCCGTCCATTTTCCATCAATCAATTTCTTATTTTCATATTTAATTTGTTTTTTTAACGGTTCAGATCGATCAACAAGCGGCGGATTCACTTGGTAAGAACAACGAGAGGCTTCAATTAGAGGAACAATCCAGTATTGATGCTCCTCCCAAACCAGGTAGTGGTGTTCCTCTCAAGGATCAATTCAAGAATAAGAAGAAGAAGAAGAACAATGATTATAATGTAAAACTGCGCAGTGATCCCCTTGAAACTACTACTGCACTACCACTACCCAAATCATCTAACCCTCCTACCATTTCAGATGGTGATTGGACTCAACTTCTTAGTTCACCTTCTGCTTCTAACGCCGTTCCTGCACCTCGTATTTTAAGGCAAAATAGTAACAAACTCAAGACTTTATCCGTTTCTGATATCAAGAGGAATCATAAAACTGGCAATACCACTTCAACGTCTTTGCAGAGGTTTGACTCTCTTAAAGTATCTAATTTTAGTGGAAAATCTAGTGATGATGGCAAGTCTATTGTAGAATCCGAAACTGATGCTAAATCCACCAGTGGACAGGATTCTTTTAGTAATAACACTTCTGATAAACCTCTTGTGGTTGAGACCAAGGAAGATCATGGCCACCCATTAAATAACAGTCATTTTTCTTCACCACCATTACTTCTCCAAGAGGACAGAAATTTCGTTGCAGAGGCAATACCAGTAAAGGGGGTTGATAAAGTTCGTGAAGCCAAGTTCCCCATAGATGTTGGTAGTCAACTGAAAACTGTGATAAAAGGGAGGTGTGAGCTTAATTCAATGTCTGGCAATTCAACATCTAATGATTTGAAAACGGGTTCTTCTATGGCAAGTGATGGAAGTTCTGATTCAGATATGGAATCCGGTTCAACATCTGATTCTGAAAGTGAACATGAGAGGGAAGAAAGGAGAAAGAAGCGAGAAAGGATCCTGGCTGAGAGAGCAGCAGCAAAAGCAATCAATGCTATCAAGGAAAAGGAGAATATAGTGGCCAAATTAGAGGGAGAGAAAGAGAGTCTTGAGAAAATACTCGAGGAGCGAGCTAAACAACAAGCCCAAGAGGTAATTTTATCATTGTTCTTTTAACTCATTTTTTTGTTTGCTCTTTTAAGTTGTGTTATATTGGTTATGCTCAGCAGCAGGATGTTTAGTGTAGGATATGGATAATCTTGTAGATATTTGTGCAATGTATTTTCCTGCTTAATGTTCTCGGTGATCTGGTTTGAAAACAATAACCCTTATCAAGTTTTCACTGTTTTGAGAACTTCTCCTAATAGTATGACTTTACTTTGAAATTAATCACGGTCTAGATCACTGTTTTGGGTTACACCTGATCTTTTTGACGTGTTGGTCACATATTTAATCCTGTTTTGCCCTGTCCCTCAGGCTTCGCAGCTTCAGAGCACTATGATGGAAACAATGGAAGCTGTTGAGTTGGAAAAGCAAAAACATAATAATACCAGAATGGAAATTCTTACACATTTAGCTAAACTGGAGGTATATTGATTCAACTTTTTTAAGCCATTTGTTTGTAATGTTTAGCTTAAAGCACACAAGGCAAATACTTTTTTTCATGATATTCTAGTTTTGCAAATATCTAGATAAGCTTGTCACTGATAAATGTATGGATTGGTTGCAGACTGCTAATGCTGATCTTGCAAGATCCCTCACAGCTGTACAGTGGAACCTTGAAGTACAGGTATTTTTAGATTCTAAGATTCCTTCCATCCACTTCTCTTGATTCATAGAATACAAGATTTTTTGGCTGTGGTATTGATGAAATTCAGAAATTATTGCATAAAAATAGACTCGTTACTACTTGGTACTTATCACAAAGATTTGGACTATATTCCTAATTGTGTGAAGATTAATGACTTCTCAAAAATAGCAACATAATATGACCAAACTGGCATCACAATTAAAGCCGATAAGAACCAATTAACTGAAGAACTTATCTCCATCGTCGACTCTGACACTCTGGAAAAATGTCCTAAAAACTGCTGGAACTGAAAGTTTAAAAGTTTAATTGAATTGATATATCAACTCCCTAAAGATTTTGTGACTGCAAATGTAGCTTATTATAGAATTAGAATGAGAATCTTATATTGGAATCGAATTAACCAAACCCTTGTGTCATCCTCATATCTGGGTAAGAGTATTAAATGACTATGTGTTGCTTATGATATGTTTTTGGATCAGGTCAAACAAGTTGCAGAACTCAGACAAAAAATGGCATCAAAAGAGTCTATTCATGAAGGTACTGCCGCTTTGCGAAGTCATTGATTTGTTCTCTGAAACATTAGGGCGTATTACAAGAGTACCATATTGTTTTCATTCTGTTTGCTGTTTTCAATGATATGTACAAGAAATTTTGAAAACTAAAATGTTATTTTCAGCGTTTCTGTATTAAATCTTTGAAAACAGGAAACAAATTGAAAAGGTGGCCGTTGTGTAATTAAAAGTGAATACATAAGAGGAAATTTTTTTTTTTTTCTCGAAGTAAACAGGCCAGTATATTTTATTTCAACCATTAATTGTGCCTTTTCATAGGACGCATTAGCTGCCATGGTTTATATTATTTGTTTCATTTTAACTTGATCATATTTCAAACCTTAAGTATTAGTCTACGAGCTCTTAATAACATAAAAAAGGTTGGTATAGGCCTATAAGGATAATTTTCAAGCTTGTTGAACAACATAATGAGCATAGGCACAACAATTACTTTTGGTACGTTTAGTTACCGAAGAGAACAATGAATATTCATGATTTGATGCTATTAACTGTTTGAACAAAATACACGGTTAGTATGCAATTAAAGGACAGGCCATTTAGGTGTGAAGCAAACTTGTGTTAGGCTTCTATGGGTTTTTCAGGAGCCACATTATTCGAATTTGGGTTAGGTCCAACTCACCCCAAAAGCTAGCTCGTGTGGTGAGGATTGCTACGTGGACTACTTTGACCTTTGGGATCTCAACACACCCCTTAATGAGCACGAACAGATGCTGGTGAACCCTATAACAAATCCAGAACAGGCTTTGATATTGTAACTTGAGCTAGGCTCAACTCAACCCCATAAGCCAGCCAGCCCAAGAGGTGAGGATATCCTAAGAACATACATCAACTAGGATTTCCCTTTCTCTGTTTGAGAATATCCTTGACTTGGCAATGTTTTGGAAATGTCTTTTCTTCTGTAGATCCTGAACAATGGTAGTTTTGCTTATTAATTATTCACCACCAAAGATTAAATTATTATGTAGTGTTGGAAATTTCGCCTTAGCTGTGGCATTTGGACTTCCTTCATTGCAGCCTCCAACACCTCCGCTGTGCTGGGTGTGAGGGGGTGGGTTTAGTTCCACATCACCTAGATATATGTCCTAAGTGTTGCTTATAAGTGGTGGGTATCTGTCGCCTTACAAGCCGGTTTTGTAATGGTTGAATTAGGCCCAATCCAAATTCTAAGACCTTATCCTAGATCTGCTGTTAGGCTTCCCGTGTTGTCCACACTTCAGGCCCATAGGGTCTGATTGTTATTTTTTCTTTTTTTTTGGAAATTCCACCTTAATTGCGGTTAGCCCCTAGCACCTAACTGCGGCATGTGAGCTGGCCTTCATTGTAGCCTTCAGCATCTCCGTTGTGTTGGGTGTGAGGGGGTGGGTTTTATCCCACATTGCGGAGAGATTTGCCAAGTATTTCTTATAAGTGGTTTGCATAACTCATCATTCAAATCGATTTTGTAATGATTGAGTTGGGGCCAACCCAAATTTTAAGATGTATCATTGCAAATTGGTTATTTAGGGTACTGGAGTAGTTGAGATTATGTTGTGATGAGGGTCTGTTAATAGGCTGATTCTTTAACTATTGTAGAGCTCAGAAGGAGCTTGAGGAATCCTAATCAAACTGGAGCTTCACGAAATCAAGTAAGTTACCCTATTCTTTGCTGAAACTGGTATATTAACATTTGATTTCTTTTGTTTACTCTTTCCTGAGCTGAGATTTTAAGAGGAAGTCTGTGGCATTTTCTTTTCGTTTGGCCACATATTCCCTTTTTTAAACTTATTTTGCGAAGGACCCTTTTTTAAACTTACATGCTCTCGTTCTTTTAGTATGATGTTCTTGACATCTGTTTATCTATGCTGATGCTGTAGCTAGCTTCAAAAGGAGTTGAGTTTGAACGAGAAATTCTTGAGGCAGAACACTCATTTATTAATGATAAAGTTGCACAATTACAGGAAAAGGTAAGCTTTTATACTCGTGTGTCCATTATGTTCATTCCTTTTTCCATAAAGAGCTATGATATTTCAGATGCAACGTATTTCATTATTTTTGGTAAATTGTCAGTTTGTCTAGAAGTATAAATTTGGTGCCTCTGTTTCTTTTGTTGTAGTATTTTTTTATTATATTTTAGAAATTGAATGAGTCTTCTCTTTAATTAGTTTATTTTGTATATTTTAGTTTCATGCCAAATTCCAATTCTTAGAATTGTTGCATGTTCTGCATATTTTTCCATGACTATAAAATTTACCCAACTACATCTTTTGTTAGCTATCCCCCTTTTGTGTACGCTTTTGAGTTCACATAAAACAGAAATGTTTTCCTTAGCCATGGCTTGTCCAAGGTGACACATGATAAAAGTGACTCACCAGTGAAGAACCATTGTCCATTAGATTTGAAAGTAAAATATTCAACGGTTGTGATATATTAAAGGCAACTTGAATGTAAATATTTACAAATACGTCGATCCCTCTGATAGTTTAAAAAAGACAGAAAGAGAGGTTGTGCAAACCCCAAGTCTGCCTCCATCTGATGGTGCCAGAGGTAAACAATGCACAGTCAAGGATGCCATCGCCCGGGTTGAAAGAGATTCTTGCCAAATCTGAGGAAAAGATCTGCAATATCAGAAACATTTGAGTTGAGGTTCTTACTTATAAGGTGAAGCAAGAACCTCACTCTTGAAGCTTTGTGAACAAAGATAGTTTGATCAACTTGTGAAGCTTCAATTTTCATGAACAAAGATTGCAATGCACCACACTTAATGATTATCAATACCCAACTTTCTAGATGCTCCAAATTTCAATAGTCAAAGGAAGCTGCCTGACTTGTCAAATAGCTTACTGATTTCAAATAGTGTTTTGACTAAGAATGGAGGGGACACGTTGGTAGAGGTGATGATTTGCTTGAGCGTGAACTGCAGGTCATACTGTCAGTTGTAATAGTTGCCAAGAGTGAACTGTCTCCAGCAAAGTGAAATTGAAGCTTGCTAGGGTGCTTTAATCGGCGATGTTTCGCAAAAACTGGGAAGAAAGCTCGCCAAAACAGGCTAGAAATTCAGCTGGTGAAAGCATACAACTTGTTTGTGTTATTTGAAATGCAGAGGATTGACGTCAGCGGAGCTGTTTACAAATGTACAAAATTTCAACCAAATGCAAAACACAGTTACTCAAGTACTTAAAGGGTGAGGCACCTATCATGGTACCTCACACTCTAGAACTAACCGCTTGACCTTAACTGAATGTGAAAGAATCGTCATGTTAAAATCAATTATAAAGGCTTGCTACTTGTAAATAGTTTTAACCTTTAAAGGACCTTTTTTAATTATGATTTTTAGGTCACTTTTCCGTTCAGACTCTGAATCTAATGTCTGGATATCGTATCTAAAAAATGTTGAAACTTTTCTTTATAGATTCGCTAGTACTTGCTGTGTTACCTATCCAACTTCATTAAGTTTTGCATTCAACCTGTCAAAGTCAATATGATTTCTCTTGGATATGAAGTTATTTAATACAGCTGCACATCACAGGCGAGGAAACTGGAAGCTGATATTGAAATGACAAGGAAGGAGATAGAAGAGCCAACGGAAGTTGAAGTTGAGCTCAAGCGTAGGCTCCATCAAATGACCGATCATTTAATAAAGAAACAAGCTAAGGTGAGTCTTTCATACATCCAGTTAGATGTAATATTTTTGCAAATGCACAAGAATCACTGTTTTAATTCAGGCTTGACCAGCCAGTCTGGTCAGTCTTACGAAGCAACTGAACACATTAACAGTTTGTAAAAATCTTTCTTGGGATATAAAACAAGATTGATCAACAAATTAGTCTGATATGGTTTTCAGAATCAAGCAGGTTAAAATGCAAATAATTGTTTTTGAAACAAATTCACCCAAACACATAATTGGGACTTGCTTCAGGCTCCTTTATGTTAAAAAAGTTTATTCTTGTCAACAGGTTGAATCACTCTCATCTGAGAAGGCAAGCCTTATATTTCGAATTGAGGTATGCTTTTTACCAAGGCAATGATACTAATTCTTGAAATCATGATATACTTGGTTTTTTTTTTTTTTTTTAAAAAAAAAAATTTAATTTTCACTGTCAACTCAGCAGGCAGTGTCGAGGTTGCTGGATGAGAACATGTCAGTCTCAGGTTCAACTGCTATAAACCCTGCCTCATCATCAAGTGACTTAGAATCTGGATTGTGGGAGCTCTCTAATTCAAAATTTAAGCCTATGCTAAAAGCCAGAATTCACTCTGGCAAGAAACAGCTGGGGTCATTGCTTCAACAATTAGATTATATTTTTGTGGCTGGTGCAGTTTTTCTGAAAAGGAACTCAACGGCAAAATTGTGGGCTTTGATTTACCTTGTTTGCCTTCATTTGTGGGTGATTTATATTCTGATGTCACATTCTAGCCCAGCGGATGAGGGTAGATCTGGTGCCGTGATCTCGTTGGAGAACATAAATAACACTGGAGTATGATTGTGTTGTGGTGTGTTATGGCTTATCATTTTCCTTGGCTTTTAAGTTGTCTTTAGTGCATTGGATATTATTTCTTACTCCGGTGTACATCAAGCACGCATAGTGGACACGTAGATTTGTTGCAAGGAACTTAACCATAACCAGAAATATATAAATAATGATGAAGGAAAATACAGGATTTTGTACCTTCTTATCTCGATGAATTCAATCTGACTTTGTGGAACTTAACTCGAGCTCGAGAACAGGTACTCCATCATAGAGGAATGTCCTGCTATACCTTCATTGAAGGTGTGATTTGAGTTTGAATTTTGAATGCTGCTCATATGATGATAAAAGGGACTCTTGGGTATGTACAGCGTAGCAAGTTAGCAACAGATGCAACCACAGAATGAGCCTCTAGTCAGTGACAGGACAGAGTTGAGTGCACTGTTTTGACCTTGGCATTAATTAATAATCAAAGATACTGCGTGCAATTTCGTGATTGTTTTGTAAAGAAAAAATAATTCATTTTTGGTATATATACAATTAATAATTAATATTCATATCTGATTTTCTGATATGCATTCGAATTTTGGCGACTTTTTGCACAAGTATAACATCATCTAAGTTTAAGGTTTCAAGTTGAGTCCCTAAAAAAATTATTCACTTTTAGTCTCTATTTGTATTTTATAGGGACTATTTTGGAGGACTAAAATTATCAATTTTTTTGCATTTATTTTTCAAAATAGAGACTAATATTATGGAGGACTAAAAATTACCATTAAAATTTTATAGATATTAAATATGAAAATATGTAGTTTTGTAGGGACTAAAAACATGTTTAACCATAAATTTTATTATGAATTAAAAATGTCCTTTTATCTTATTTTACATTCAGGAAACAATTTTTTTTACAGAAAAAAGTTACCAGTTTTTTTTTGAGCAAAAAAAAAAGTTGAAATGTTAATTTTAATAAGTTATTAGTGATTATCTATCAATTATTAGCTACATCGTTTATATTCTATTTATAAAAATGAACATAAAAATACAATGACAACTTTGGGTGTGAATGCCCATAAAAAAATAGTTTTAGATGCGAGCCGAGCATCTTTACATGTAATTGTAAAAACTTTAGGTTAAACTCTCCATCAAAAGTCTTTCAAAAAAATTGTAGATTATGATGCTGTTACCTATTTCAATCGCATGGTTCATGCTTTTCCTCCTCCACCCACTTGTGAATTTGACAAGCTTTTGGGTGCTATTGTCAGAATGGGTCTGCCATTTCACTCTTTACGCAACTTCAATCAAAGGGAATCTCCCCTTCCATTGCTACTTTCACCATCTTCATTAATTCTTACTGTCGTCAATCTCACATGACTTTTGCTTTTTCATTATTGGCTACCATTCTTAAGACTGGTCATCAACCCAATTTGTCACTTTTAATACAATTATCAATGGTTTTTGTATCAATGGTATGATCTTTAAAGCTTTAGACTTTTACCAACACCTACTAGCCCAAGGGTATCTTTTTGATCAATTTACTTATGGGACTTTGATTAATGGGTTATCCAAAAATGGGCAATTAAAAGCTGCCCTTCATTTGCTACAAGAGATGGAGGAAAGCTCCGATCAACCCAATCTAGTAATGTATAGTGCACTCATTGATGGACTCTGCAAAGATTGATTTGTTTCGGATGCCCTTGGGTTGTCTTCTCGAATTGGTGAGAGGAGAATTTTACTTGATGTTGTTACCTACAACTCTCTAATCGATGGTTGTTGTAGTGTGGGTCGATGGCAAGAGGTTACTCAATTACTAACAAAAATGGTGCGGGACAATGTTGACCCGGATGACTATACCTTTAACATATTGATTGATGCATTATGTAAAGAAGGGAGGATCTTAGAAGCACAAGGCATGCTTGTGATGATGTTGAAAAGAGGCGAGAAACCGGACATTGTTACTTACAATGCTCTGATGGATGGGTATTGTTCAAGAGAAAATGTCCACGAGGGAAGAGAACTATTCAATAGAATGGTCAAAAGAGGCTTGGAACCTGATGTCTTTAATTACAATGTCTTGATTGATGGTTGTTGCAAGACTAAAATGGTGGATGAAGCCATGTTTCTCTTTAAAGAGCTATGTAATAAAAATTTAGTCCCTACTATTGCTTCTTACAATTCTCTTATCGATGGCTTATGCAATTCGGGAAGAATATCACATAAGAAGCTTCTTGGTGAAATGCATGATAGTGCTCAACCCCCTGATGTAGTCACGTATAATATATTGATTGATGCATTATGTAAAGAAGGAAGGATCCTAGAAGCCCTAGGTGTGCTTCTTATGATGATGAAAAAAGGCGAGAAACCTAACATTGTTACCTACAATGCTATGATGGATCGGTATTGTTTAAGAAATAATGTTAACGCGGCAAAAGATAACTTGAATTATAATGTCTTGATTAATGGTTATTTGAAGACTGAAATGGTTGATGAAGCCATTGTTCTCTTTAAAGAGATACGTCATAAAAATTTAGTACCTGATATTGCTTCTTACAATTCTCTTATTGATGGCTTATGCAATTTGGGAAGAATATCACATGTGCAAGAGCTTCTTGATGAAATGTGTGATAGTGGTCAATCACCAGATGTAATCACTTACAATATATTGTTAGATGCGTTTTGTAAAACCCAACCTTTTGACAAGGCAATTTCATTATTCCGACAGATTGTTCAAGGGATTTGGCCTGATTTTTACACAAACCATGCAATTGTTGACAATTTGTGCAAAGGTGAAAAGTTGAAGATGGCAGAAGATGCTCTTCAACATCTTTTGATGCATGGCTGTTCTCCCAATGTACAAACCTATACTATTATGATCAATGGACTTTGTAAAGATGGCTCTTTTGGTGAAGCTATGTTCTTACTTTCAAAAATGGAGGACAATGATCGCCCCTCTGATGCTGTAACTTTTGAAATAATTATTGGTGAGGCAGAGAAACTTCGTGAAGAAATGATCACCAGAGGTCTAGTAAATATTGAAAAAAGGTCAGATACTCTAGTTCCATTTTAATTTTTATTTAACTTTTGACAGTTACTTTAGTTCCATTTTGGATTATGCTTCCATAATCTATTATCTTCACTCTACATAAATGCTTAGGAAATGTGTGTTTCCCTTGTTTCTGAGAAGTTGAATTAAAATTAAATAATAGGATAAATATAAATGTTTCTGTGTATTGGTATGTATATATGTATGTTCAAAGTCATTGCTGCTGCTTCTTGTTGAACTTTTCTTTTATAAATTGCTAAGACTGTTACTCTTCTTCCTTCACAATGTATAACTACTAAGCATCTTTAACAAGCAGGTGGATCTATTTTTTTGCTCTTGGATTAACTCTTAGCTATTAGGTCCTTTCTCAGTCTGAACTGTTTCCAAATTGTTGAGTTTTCATTGGTTTTATCATCTAAATGACAACCTTTTAACGATGAGAAACCCTAACAGATTGATGTATGAACAGGGAGGGAATCTGTGATGGCTGAACTTGTCATTCATGTTCTATTTTCATATGACAACCAGTGCAAGTCAAGATTTACATGTGTGGGCAATACTGACTGTGAAGGCCGAAAAAGTTTTGTAAGCTGAATATAGACTTTTCAATGCCAAATATCAGATTTCTATGGTCAATGGTTGTTGGAGTCAACAGCCTCAACCAGAGTCACAATGTATTCTTCCCTGCCAGTTCTGGCTTTCAATCTGGTACACGTCTTTGCTTACATTATTCTCATGACCTATGCTCTACTACCCTGCATTTTCCCTTTCCTCTAAGCTAGTAAATGCTAAATTTGATTGCTGACGAATCTTGAGCCACTCATCTCATGTTTTTTACATACTCCCTCCGTCCCTTTTTATATGAGTAGTTTACAAAATCAGATGTATTAAGAAAAGTTGTTGGAGTAATAAGATTGTCTAAAATGTGTGACTATTACTAGATTACCCTTAATTAAATATCGAGGAATGTTAGGGACACTCTCTTTTAAACACTCTCTCTAACACTCACTCTTTTATTGGATAAAATTAATGCTTGTCCCACCACTTTAAGTGGAACCCATTTCCAAAATGTGAGGACCACCTTGATTTAAACCAATAAAGAATACTCCCTCCGTCCCGAAATATAAGCAAAAAAAACTTATTTTCTTTGTCCCAAAATACAAGCAAAAAAGACAAGTTTTTATTCTATTTAATCTTGTTTTTTTAAAAAAAATCATCTTTTTCAATAAAAACTTTTGTTTATTCTCATGAAATTAAATGCAAATTACATTTAATTTTCTCTCTCTTCCATTTTTTCCATAACCAATAGCCAATAGAAATTGTTTTTACATCTTCCCATGAAACTTATTCAAAAGAAAACACAAAAAACTATGCTACAAATTCTTATGTTTTAGTTTTCTTAATAAGTGTGATTTTTGTTTTTTTCTTATAATACTATGCTACAAATTCTTATGTTTTAGTTTTCTTAATAAGTGTGATTTTTGTTTTTTTATTATAATTTGAGACGGAGGGAGTAGAGTGTTTGGGAGAGTGTTGCTAGCACAACTCTTGAATATATATTTAATATTAATTTTTCATATACTAAGACAAATTGGTAATATTAATAAGGGGTATATTTGGAAAAAGAGGAATCAATGCTTCTAAAAATTTGTATAAGATCTTATATTTAGAGACAACTTTTTTGTAAACTACTCCAATAAAAAGGGACGGAGGGAGTATTTCATTCACAAAAAATAAAACCTGAGAATTAGATTTGTAGGCTCACTTCAATCTGAGCAAGTTTCATGCTCGTGAGCTAAATCACTGTGATCATTCGTATTCTCTGGAGAAATTCACTTCCATCATCAAGGAAAGCGCAGGTAGAGCAGAACTGTATAAGGGAACAGTGACTGCTTTGTTCTTAGGATTCTCAATTTCTTTCTTTTTACCAGTAATATTTACAGTCTTCATTCTATCATATTACTTGATTTATCATTCCTGGAGATATGTGAGTATTGAGCGGAAGATTCGCAGTTCGACTAACTAGAATTAAAGGCCCACCATTATCTTTGTTCAATATTTTTAACAAGTAGCAGGTTGGAAAGTTGAGAAGCAGGTTGGATTCATTTTCAATGCTTTTCTAATAAATAAAACAACAATATACTCTGTAAGAATAGCATTGAGGTTCTGTGAACTGGTGAGCACCCAAGGGTTAACGTAGAATGTTAACTAACTGTTTTTATTTATTTATTATTATGTATGTATGTACAGCTTGCTCAGGACAATTGTGCATACTGCCAAAGATAATAAATAGATCTGTTGTGACTTGTGAAAGTAAACTTTAGTTCCATTCATAATTTTAGTTCTTCACATTTACACTTTTGATAGACAGCTGGTTTAAAGTTACATCTAATTCACTCAATCCAACTTATTTTTCATGCTAATTGGATCTTGTAGGTGGTACCTCAGTCATTTACATTTTTTCTTTAGTGCCATACATGTTACCATTATTGTTTGACTGCCTAATGGTATTATTTTAATCGAATAAATTGCTATTTTCTAATTAAATATCATATATTAAAAGAAAATTTTGATGCTGTTCACCTTCGGTCAATATACTATTTTGAAAATCTTTTAATCAATCTGAGGTTTACTCTAGATTTTAAGACTTGCACATGAAGAAAAAAAAGAGAGTGGTTTAATGCACTTTCAAAGCCAAAACAAGTAAAAGCAAGATACGAACTTGCATTCAACAATCAACGTATCCAAAAAAGAGTGAATGCAATATACAAATTTGCATTCAATAATCGACATATAAATTACTTTTTTAGATTAGTTTTTACAAACTAACTAGTTAGTTTTTATATGTCTAACTATACAAACTAACATTAATATGTTGGTCCTTCAAACTAATTTTCTGGATTAGTTTTTATAAATTATTTTGTTTGTATAGTTTGTATATGTCCAACAAACTAATTTATATGTTAGATTATCGAAGGACTAACTAATTTTCTTAATGAGTGTGAAAGTAATTCAAGTAAAAAAAAATTGTTTGTATAGTTTTTTTTTTCTACTTGTCCAAGTTTGAACCAAGACCTCCGACTTCTTTTTCCTCATTTTAAACCAGTTCAACTATCCAACACCTTTAAGAATAACGTCTCTCAAATCCTAATCTTTCAAAATTCTTGGCCAAAAGTTATATGCTCAAGGATAGAAGGTTTTCGCAATTTATATCTAATTATGGCTATTACTAATATGCACATGTGTGAGTAATTTCAACATTTGAATTTTGTTTATTTACACATAACACACTCATATGACAAATCCTCAGCACATTTTTTTTCTTCTTATTTTCGCTCTCCTACCTCTAGGACCCTGTCGATCACCAACTCCACCAAACACAAGTCACATATTCATAACCTCCCCTCACTCTCAAATAAAGGGAAAAAAATGTATATTGATTTTTATTGAAGAAAAAAAAAACATAATCATAGTCGAAGGGGAAAATTAAATAATGTGTTGATAGTTCATCATACGAGTGTGTGGATAACGAAATATAAACATTAATTTTGCTTGTGCATCATGCACCGCATGTCTCACTTGCGCATGTTGGCAATGGTCCTAATATTCAAAATTGAATTTTGCAAAAGAATGAAAATATTCACACGTAAGAAAAATGTGTTACATATCTGCCGATGCAGGTCCAAAATGATAATTGCAGTAGAAGAATTAAAATGACATAAATGACAATCCATTAGTTTAGTTACCTACACAACGTATATATCAAAGACGAGAGGACAACCAAATTAAAGGGATAAAAACAAGAAAAGTTGCAAGTTGCAACAACATTACAAGGCCTTCGAAAAACCCCAAAGAGCATTCCTAACAGCAGTAGTCAATGATGGTAACTCTAACTTCAGTGCGGTGCAAGAGAACCGTGTTACTCAATTTTCATGGCATCGCCGCTTTTCCCACTGCTTGTTCTACACCTTGAGCAAACAGTAAATAAGTTAATACCATTTATTCAGACCTACATATAAGAGTTTAAAAGGGAATTTTAAAGCATTCAGGATCATTTGGCATTTGCAGACAATAAAATATGATCCTTCCACAGTTCTATATTGCAAAAGTCAGACATAAAGGCTAGATGACTTATTATTAAGATTTTCCTTTTCTTTTTCTTATTATTATTGCAGCGGGAAGTAGGAAAGTACTAACTACTAAGAAAGTAAGCATAAAGGCTATATGACTTGTTGTGTTGAAGAAGAATACTGCATAATTGTAAGGTTCTCTCCCTCACCATCGATGTGAGTTGTGGAAAAATGAACCCCCAGGTTTTACACAATCTGCACAGTCTGAGATACTAGGATAGAATAACCAACATGTTTAAAAATATTGTTATCTTGTTCTTAATGACTGTTTTAATACAGAGAACAGTCACAAATCAAATCAAAATTGAAAATAACAAGAGTTACTCCTTTTCTTTCCAATAAACATTACTTGATAAGCTGTTAACACAAGATACCTAAAATGGCTGAATACAACAGTTTTGAAGACAAAAGAAGTTAAGTTACACAAGTGAAATTAAAACTGCGTCTCACCAGTTCTGTTCTTCTGGTGGAAAATTGCGACTGTAGAGTGGAAATTCAAAGAGGAAAACTGATTTAAACCATGTAGGTAACTTTCCATAGACTGCTGGTGGCAATGGGATCAAAGGGCTGAAACAAAGATTTGGATTAGTTGTTTGATACACTGAAATATAGAATAACATGGAGGAGGTAGACTTACCTGGTTCTTTGTTTGTATACCCTGTATCCAGCCACATTGCCAAACTTCTTATCTGCTGATTCCTGCCTCCATTATGCAATTCATCATCAGAAAAGCGACAAAATTGCATCACAATTGTGACCAAATCAGAGGTAAGAAGCAAACCTCGAGCAGTGGAATGCCACTGATGAAAAGAAGCAACAGTGTGAGAAAAATTGGTCCAATGATTACCAGCCATTCAGCCTTATCCAGTATAGGTGTAGATGCCACAAAAATTCCCCACCAAAGTAATATCTGGGTAAAGCATTCATGAAGTTTGATTAATATTTTACACTATTTGTTAATAAAATAAGAATTGTATTAGAAGTTTGAAACACCTCTTATACCAAATACTAGTCAATCACCAAAAAGGGACAAAAATAATCACTTCATTTTATCTTATAAATGAGACAGCAAACGGGGTATAAGGTTGATTTGGTGGTCGGGGTGGGGGAGTTAAGGGGTTGAGTGAGAAGGAGGTTGAGGCTCTGTTTGGGAGTTTGGAGGGGAGGGGGACGGAATGGCTTTGGGGGGAGGAGAGTAGCGGGAAAATAGAGAAATCTTTCACTTTTTTTGAGAGAGTAATTTTGAAGAGAAAGATATATGAATGTTTATGGTTAATATATTTTTAATATTGTGAGTATTATAACAACATAGATTAAATTTAGAGAATTTGCCATACCAGTCAAATCCCTCTTCCAATAAAAATTTTTAGTTCCCCCAAATTAGGGGGATTTAGTATTCTGAAGAAAAACAAACCCCCCAAATCCCTCCCCTCCCGTCCTAAACTGCCAAACAGAAAGAACCTGAGATTTCTATCCCCACCCACAACATAACACTAACATATGCACAACATAACACATTAACACTAACATATAGTACTAACATTTTCCATTCAAAAATAAATAAATAAATAAATGACACAGCAACATAAACAAACAGCATATTCAGGCATTTCACTGAAACCATGTGCACATTTTAAAAGAAACTATAATGCAATTTAGCAAGTCATATGATCTGGATTTGTCCAGATAATTTCTACGTATAACAGATTTCAAATGCTTCACAATTGCACAAGGGAATCTATTTAGATACCTATTAATTTTATTTTAATTCTAAACTAACTTCAAGAGGTTTTTCCACCCTCAAGAAAAGAGGTCACTCAAGATATGAAGCACTGACATTGACACAAACATGCCGATACTGATAAAGTTTTGAGTAAATGACATAATTCAATGTAATCACAAGTGTCGGACAGCGGGACACGCCTTCAATCCTATCCCTTGGATTGGATGATAACAGGATTTACTTGTCTCAACCGTTATGCTAACAGTAACCACTTTTCACTTTAATATGTATCTTTGCTTAAGCAACAAGAAAAATATAAAGTATAGAACAATATGTGATTTACAGTTTTCAGAGGGAGCAAATAAGCAGAAAAATAGTTGGATTTGAAAGTAACAAGGGGTACTAACCTCGCCAAAATAGTTAGGATGGCGAGTGTATTTCCAAAGTCCAGCATTGCACCACATGCCTCTATTTTCTGGGGACTTTTTGAAATTAAGTTTTTGTTGATCAGCTGTACCTTCAATCATAAAACCCACAGCCCACATAAGCCATCCGATTAAATCGACAGACTGTAGAAAAGGATTTCTATCAGTTGCATTGACGACCGTAACAGGTAAACTGACGGCCCAAACCCAGACAGCCTGTAAAAACAAAAAAAACATGAATAAAATTATATACATAGACATAGACATGGTAAAAAAGCAGCAAAGATGAGTACCTGAAAAATCCAGAAGACGGCCAATTTAGCCAAATTGTTGCGCATTTGATCAAAGCGTCTATCCTCACCCCATTGTATAATCCTAAGTAAGAGAAAGAAGGCGAGGCGTAGACCCCATAGTACAATAAATAGAGTGAGGATTATCTGTCGAAAATGCCAGGAGGCTTTGATTACCAAAGTCAATACAGCGATTATTACGAAATTTGTACTTCCGGCAAAATCAGTGACCTTGTCGAATTTGAGAAGCGCGGTGATGATGAAAAACAGAAGTTGATAGGCAAACTGATAAAGTAAACAAATTGAATTGAATTGATGAGATAAATGAAATTGGAATTGAGAATTGAGAATAAATTAGTACTTACGGTGACTATGGCTGTGAGGGCTAAAAAATGGGAGTCAATCACAGTACCCATATTATTGTTTTTCAGAGGAGTATGTATGCAGCAGCTTTCTGTTATATAATAGAAAATTTGAACAAGAATAGTATATGCGGTTCAGATTGGAATACGAATTGATAAGCAGCACCATACGACCAGTCGTTTTAATGCTTTCCTGTCAAACAAGGACTATTCAATATTCATAAGCATTTGCACTTTGCAAGGATCTACTATTCAATATTCAACTCAATCTTTTCGCACCGATATCTATCTATCTATATTTTTATTATAAATAAACAGTTTGTCAAACCAATATATTTAATATTATTGGAAATGAATAATAAATGTATATAGAAATTTGTATAGAACCTTGTATTTACGGACAAACTATTTTTTTATCAGATTTCACTTATCTTTCATCAAACTTTTCATTACTAAGGTTCTCTTTCTTAAAAACACGAGGGTTAACACCAAAAGGAGACAAACAAATATTTATAGAGTGTCTTTTAATTAAGGTTCGAGGGACCATTTAGAATCATTATAAAAAGAGTAAAAAATAGCTTAGCTTCAACTTCCACTGTCAAGGATAGAATCTTATTGATGGACAATATGTAAATACTTTTTTAAACACTTTTTTTAACCTTGATGCCTTCTCCGACCTCAAAAATAATGACACCATTGGGAATTCAAATTGGTTAGAGCCTTTTTTTAAAGTTAAGTAGTATTTAAATAAACTCAAAATTATTGTTGATATAACAAACCTAAAATTAACTCCCAGTATAATTTTCCTTCAACTTTATCCATCTTCCAGACAGAAAAACTTCTATAGCTAATTAATATCTTAAAATGCTGAATTGTTTAATAAAGGATGCTCATTATAACCTTTGAAGGAGTCTTGATACATAACATTTTATTTGCTTAGTTTATTTCTGATAATTGTTCATGGGATAGCTTGCCTCGTTTGATTACTTGATTATGCACTCCACCATTATAAAAAAACGCAATAGAATGATGTTTAATGTATGTTTGATATTACGACATTGATTGATTTCAACTTACCAAACAAGCACTTAATTATGTATCCCCACATAAAAGTAGGGACAGCCCTTTAATCCTATATTCCAGATCAAAATAATTTGAAGTATTCTCACTCAACGGGCGGAATCTGTCATATAGATGTTGTAGCCTTGAAGTAGGATTGAAAGGTCACTCACAAGGATTTGAAGTACTCTTTAATCCTATTCCCGATCAGAAGAATCTGAAACACAAAAATAGTCCCTCAATGTGTTTAACCTATATCAAAAAACTCCTCTATTAAATTTGACCGTTAAATAGATAGATGTGCGGTGTTAAACATTGATGTGTCCTTTCATGTCACATTCCACATTTGCAAGAATTTATGAACACGAACACAGACACAAACGTCGAATACAACACTTACAAGGACACGTCGATACCGATAATTTTTTTTGAAAAATGACATAATTTAATGTAATCACAAGTGTCGGTGTTAGACATGACACATGTCGAATATCGGGACATAGTTTCAATTAAAAGTTTTGGTGCAACGTGAACTATTTTGATCAAATATTTTGGTTGCAATAAGAAAAATATATCATCAAGTTATACATATCTTTTTTTTAAGCAAGCAAATTTAAGGTGTTTCATTCATAATAATAGTAACAATACTAAACGGAATTACATCAAAAGTACTGCGTGAAGCATGGGATAAGACTTCTCGTGCAAGAGCATGAGCGCTACCGTTTGCTTGACGCCTAGTAAAAACAACTACAAAGTCGTTACAGTGATCAAGTAAGGTTCTACAATTTTGGATAATCGAACCAGACTCAGAGAGATTCATCTTACTATTGTGCACATCATCCACAACTATTTTACAATTAAGCTCAAAAACGACATTGTGGTATCCTAATGAAGAAATTCATTGAATACCTTGGTACAAACCCCAAGCTTCACCCTCCACTATTGTCATCACAGCCTCACAATAAGTTGTCAAAGCAGCAACAAATGTGCCTTTCTCATCACGAAGACACGCTCCCATGCTTACCTTCTTTTTTTTTTTTGTAAAAAATGCTGCATCAATGTTACACTTGAAATAATTTGGAGGAGGAGGTTGCCAATACCCATGTTGCACATGATGTTGTTGGGTTCGATCATTAGTGTGAGTATGTCTAGCATGCTGCCATGCATGGAGAGTTCCTTGCGTGCGGCCTATGATGTGCTCCATAGTCTCGGTCTTGTCCTCCCATAACTTTAAGTTTCGTTTTCGCCAAAGACTCCATGCTATCATTGCAAATGTGATTAGTTGAGATGTGTTAAGATGTTGCCACATGCGAACAAATACATGTTAATTTTCCTCCAAACAACAATACTATCTGCAAATCAAGAAATAGATGTCAATTGTATTCTGTGTATTTGCGACAAACAACACAATCTGATTCACAATTGACACCTTTTGTCATCAATCTTTGCCTGTTTGGTAAACAATCCTCCCAAGCCTCCACATAAAATGTTTCACCTTGGGAGGAATAGCTAACGCCCGGATTCTTTATTGTAAAAATACACGCAGTTTCACGTTGTAGTCAGTCTCCGTCATTGATTTTAAAATCAAATTTACACAATCTAATAATCTCAGTCGGTGACTGGAGCAAGTCGATATCTTCCACTCTGCCACATCAATTCCTCTTATTATAGAATAAATGGTTAAATATTTTTGGTGACTTCACAATAGAACGAAAGGTATATTAGTATCATCATCGGTAATTATGGAATAGGTTGAATGTCTCTAATTTGAGGATTTTTAAATTTGTTGAATCACTGGGCTATTTTTCTTGTTTGGGTTCTGATGATCTATTGTAAAATTAGCTGCAGCCTTCCAGGAATGGGCAAGGAGATAAGTATTCTGCCATAGCTATCTTTAAGAACCAACAAGAGGCACATGATGCATATGAAATATACCGTTTGTTGATTAGCTGAGAGAAAGAAATACATAAATGTGAATTCCATTCACTACCACAATACTATCTTGAATCCATTTTTTCTATATATGTAATTCTCCTTCCTTCCAAAATCCGACGGAAAAACAACTTATCCTTACGTCTGTGTGCTCTTGTTCCTTTTGTCCAATTCAAATTTGGAATTAAAATTTTTGCCCCGAGGGAGGAGCAAATGGAATGATGAATATTATTCTTCAACAACCTTGATACTGGGATTCTGCCATGCAGTGCCACATTATTGTTTGAAACATTTTATGTAATGTTGACCAAATACAATCCATTTTGTTGGCATTGTTTTAGAATATTCTAGTTTTTGGTTAGGGTACTTTTCAGCTGTAAACGTTGTGTTTTGATTTGTTTTTGATTATGTTTACTCCTTATTTTCTGACTAGAAGAAACATATTGGGCATGCTTTGCAAATTTCATGTGATTGTGAAGAATATTAGATATCATTTTTACACCTTTTCTTAAGCCTTAGTTTTATCTTTCCAGTTCCATTAATATTTAAACTTTCTGCTTTTTAGAGTACTAGGTATAGAGTTCCTTTGCTGTTTTTGCAAACTCCAAGTGATTGATCGAGTCAACTAAACAGAACATAAGTTGGGTGCTTGAATATTAAGACATGAGCAATATACAATGGCCTTTTGAGTCTGTCTATGCAAATATATAATCAGACTAAAGCTTTTGCAGTTCTCATACAATGAGCTTTTTTTTCACTTGTATACGATGAAAACATTCATTTTGAAAGAAACATTTGTTGTTAATCATGTCCTATAGGCAAGTTTATGTCAAACTAGATGTCATTTAATTGAATGTCCATATTTTAATTGGATGTGTGTAAAATATGGACATCCAATTTATCTAGTTTGACTTAATAATACAAGTTTATGAACTGTCATGTTTAAGAACTGCACGTGTTCTTGATAGTTTACAGATACATTTAGAGTTTTTAATGGTCATACATGTAAAATATTCTTACACACATCTAATGAGATACCACCATATTTTCTTGTCACACTACTAATTTCTAACTATCTTTACAAAAATGTAGTGATGTGGCAAAATAGTTGATTTTAATTGGATGTCCATATTTTACACTGACATGTATATGCTTTAAATCCTATATTTAATCCATACAAAATGCTGAAATAAGAAATGAATATTTTATTATAGGATAAATCCAAAGCACCCTGCATTATAGCTTAAGAAGTTAGTATCAATGTTGCTTACTACACTCTAATGTGCATGCTTACATTTAATCAAAATCATCAAGCAGGTGCAATGGACACTTTATCAACCTGTACAACGTATTCAAGTGTTGCAAGTGGAGGAATTTCCACACCAGACCCTAAATCAGCACCATTCTCTCTAAATCCCAATTCAGGAGGCACAATAACTTTCCTCTTCCCTCCTGCCTTCATAGTTTTTAGTACATATTCAATCCCTTCACACACACCCTTACTATATGGCCTTGACCCCATAACTAGAGCCAATGGTTTCTTGTCTCCTTCAAATGTGTTCACAAACACTTCTCCTGTGCTTTCAACCTTTCCCATTATATCAATCACAACCAAATCACCTCGCCTTGGCATATCACCACCACCAATTTTCAATTCATAGTACCTGTAGAGATTGTGCAATGTATCACAAAAATGAGTCACACAATATTTGTATGTAATTTTCAAATCTTCTAATCATAGTGTGTGAAATAATTAACCTTATGCCATTAGGCAGAATCACCTCTTTCTCCTCCTCAACATTCCTATGAATACAAAAATATCATTATTAGTCATCACTAAAATAGCTAACTAATATTTAACCATTCATATATGATTTTGACAAATTTAGGAAGACATAGAAAAAAATGTAACAGTGAGAAACCTTGTATTAGACTCTTGCTGCGAAACCTCAAGGCGAGTTTTAATTTGTTCCGAGACAACACCAAATGCAAGAAAACCAACCCATGCAAGACCAGCTCCAAGGCCAAACCGTCTGGTCAAGGAAGTGGCAATCCAGTCTGTGGAATCAACCTTAGTTGATGAAACAACTGGTTTAATAGGAATCTGTTGCTGTGCTTTGGCAGAGACTTGCACTGACTGATCTTCATTCAAATTTGTTGTTGACTGTGGAGATGATGGACCTGAGGATTGCGGTTGTTGTGGTGGAGGAGTTGCTGATGACGAAGTGACGTGATGACTGGTTCTGGTATGGGGGAGTAAGAAAATTGGTGAGGAACCAAAGATAGTAGCCATGTTTAGGATAATAATGATAGTAAGTTTGATTTGGATACAAAAGGGCAAAAGGAAATATCTTACAAGTTATTGGCTGCAATGAGGGACTAGTCCCCACCTTATCCTTATTTTGAGGGCATCAACTAATTGGTTCCACTTCTATCTTAGCCTTTTGTTGCACATGTCAAAGTTGATGCAATTCAACAACATTAGCTGTTACTAACTTACTATACATATATTACAAAGTTAATGATGAAACTCACACACAGTGTGCAGAGAAAAAGTGTATCGCGGGTTCAAGCCCACGGTTCAGCATATCAAATGTCCTGCAGGCTGCAGTCTTTTACCATTTGACTCGCTTACGGGACACATAAATTACAAAGTTGATTTCATGTTTTTCTAGTAGAAAGTAGGATGGACCCGGATCCTCTCCGATAGAGCTCTCTCCAATCTTTGTCTCTCCAAATTCATCTCTTAATCTCTATCATTTCATCCTTTCTTCATTCTTAGCCTTCGTTTGGAAACACAGCCAAATTTTGCATAAATATGCGGCCACCCACAAGCTACCATTTGTAGCTTTAGAATTTTCATGTCCAAAGTGTCTCAGGACGTGAGAACCATGTGGAAAACGTGAATCCAAATACTAGCTTAGTGTCCTCTCACTCATGTATTTTTCTACTATGGAGGCAGAAGGGCAAGAGAAAATCCAAATGGAAGTAGAACACATTTCTCTTCACACTACAAATATGAATAATAAGAGGTTCAAAAGCTTACGAAATCTATCTAATATCTCTATCAGGAAGGTTAGGTTGTTAACATTAGATACTGTCAAAACCATCTCCGCTGATCAAAAGCAAATAAAATATCGCAAAACTTTAGAAAAAAGAAGGAAAAACTGGATATCATTCATTCATGTATCACCAGTGTTACATTCTCCCCATACATAATATGTCATAAAACAAATGAATACAAAAACTAAACGAAATAAATAAATCGCAACAGAATAGCCAACTCAGCAGACTTGGTAGTTTCCAAACACATGAAGAAAGAATATTCTTCCTTCACAGAAAATTGAACACTGAATTTACAAGGTCACTAAATACATCAGCAAGCAATTTTCACTTACATTTAATCCTTTCTTCTGTTTGAAGTTACAACTGCAACTTTTCATAACTATTTATGGACAACAAATTATAGATGTTGATTACAACATTTTTGCCAAAGATATTTTGTACAACAGATTGGAACACCCTAAGAATGGCTGCGTTGTAGACTACAAAAGAGAAAGGGAAAAAAAAAGAGAAAAAAACAGGCACGAAAACCTTGAATAAGAATGAACCTTAGCTGATATGGTCTTGAACCAATCAGTAATGGAAAATAATTTACAAATTGCCCTCACTTTTTAAGCAGAAAAATGAAAAAGTTTTGTTAGCTGTATAATTGTCTCCTATGCTGCAGCAGGTCGTGATGAGTGAGCATGAGCACTTGCTCTATGCGCCTGAGAACCAGTAATTGGCTTCTGCAATGGCTTCAATAACGCCATTATTTCAGCAAAAGTAGGTCTCAACTTTGGATCGCTATAATGCAAAAAATAGCATATTGAGTCACATACTCACATTTTATTGTAGAAAGAAATACTTTCACAGGACAGGTGTATGGTAATTACATTACATACACCATATAAATATTAAAATATTCTGCACCTATTTGAATCATAAATTAGTTCAAAACGGAAGAGAAATAAAATAAAATGATGAAAAATGATCACACTTACGTCTGCCAACACTGTCTAATAATATTTGCAATGGCAGTGTCCACATCATCTGGAATGTCCAGACGGCGATGCTGGAAACCAACAGCACCAACAACTTGCATTGGATTCATTCCTCCCCAGGGTTGCCGCATAGTAAAGAGCTCCCATAATATGACCCCATAGCTAAAAACATCACACCTACAAAATGAATCCGACAATGTTTTAATCATTCATTCATTTTATAGCAATATAATAATAAATACCGAGAATAACAATCTTACTTTTCATCTGAAAGTTCGTTTCTCAACACTTCTGGAGCCATCCACTCGGCCTGAAAAATATATTATGGCAAGTGTCAAGATTATCCTGTGTATATATATTGTTGTTTAATATGTAACACCATGAACATTCATTAAAGAGGATAGAAAGAATGAACTGATTAATAAGAAAATAAAAATTATGATAGCTTACTGTTCCTGCAGTCGATCTAGAAGAAAGGAACGTACTGTACTTCATTCGAGATAAGCCGAAATCGCATACCTATTCAACAGTGAAAAGTCATACCACATACATGAAAAGTCAAATAGTATAATCAGTATGCATATATGCTATCAAGGAACATTAGTTAACCACAAGATTCAATTGACTGATCACCTTTACAACCCAGTTTTTGTCAACAAGAAGATTTGGGGACTTTAAATCACGATGCACTATCACTGGAGTGCTGTTATGCAAATAATTCATTCCTCGAGCCTGGATAGTCAAAATAGAACTCCCTTTGTTATTATTATTATTGTTATAGCAATAATTTGGTGATTTAAAGACAACAAAATTCCTACAGCATCCAGGGCCATCCTCAACCGCCTTCGTTCGTCTAATTGATTGTTAGGTCGGTGAATTAATCTATATAAACTCCCTCTGCAAAACATATGATTATCTACGTCTCAGTATTCATAGAGTCAAATATAATGCAAAATGTCCTCCACCAATTTACCAATCAAGTGAAATACTCCCTCCGTCCCTATATCTAAGCACCTTTTTGACTAAAAATTTGTCTTTAAATATAAACCCCTTCACAAATTACTAGATGCATTTATTATTATTTTCCTAAATATACCCCTAATTAATACTATTAACTTGTTTTGAAATATGAAAAGTCAAATTTAATACGCATACAAACAAAGGACAATTTGGTAATATTAACATACAAAATATACACATTAATTGCACTAAAACTTGAGAAATGTGAAAAATGCAAAGGGTGCTTACATACAAGGACGGAGGGAGTAGTAAATACCTCCGATTTTTTTTATTAATCAAGTGAGCATCAGTAAACAGTTGGGGTTCAATCAAGAGCATGTAAATGGTTCATTTTCAATAAGTTTATAGCAAGAAATTCATAACTATTTTTCTATTTCATTAAATCACCGTTTAGCACATGCTAGCAAATATAAACCTCCAGAATCTGCAAATGAAGGATTGCAAGTTACCTAGGAAGAAATTCAGTAACAATTGAAAGATTTGGAGGTCTAGTTACAGCTCCCATGAAGAGAACAACATTTGGATGCCTCAGTCTTCTCATTATTTGGACCTATTGCAATTTACATTAAAAATTAAATAAGCACTAATATCTTACAAAAGGGTAAAAGCTTACGTTGATAATCTTACCTGGCTCTAATTTTTGTTCTCAATGGAATCAATATAAGTAAAAATTGCAAAAGAAGAAACTATGGGGAAGTTGAGGTGGCTTGTACCTCACTTTTGAATTCTTCAAGTGATTCACCAGAGATATCTTGAAGTAGAAACTTCTTTACAGCAACTTCCTAGAAATCAAAGAGCAGAAACATGCTTTAAATATATATTAAAATCCGTTATTTACGGCGTAATATGAAATTACGCATAAAAGTGCCGAAAAGGGAAATAAACGAGATGTGGTTAACTAAAGTGGCAGTAAATATGAGAATAAAATTGATGAATATTTTGTGCAGGCTAAAATGAGCTTCAATTGTAAGAATAATTGGAACACGTTCAGGATAAAAAGTATATTTTATAATATTTTGCATACTTGCATGAACATAGGTGCAACTGCAGTGGTGAAGGCTTTCCACATTTCACAAAGAAACTAAATAAATAAATAAATAAATACATAAATAAATAAAAGAAAGATACACAAGCACAGCATATGCAAGATGATAAATATCACGACTGATTAGGTTTATGAAGTAAAAAAACTCACAGTTCCATGCCATTCACCACGATACACTTCTCCATATGATCCTGCACACCAAATATACAACACACAGTTCCGATTAATTTTTCTGCATAAAATTGAATATAAAACAAGTGGTCATATACAAAGTAGCACCATCTAACATATAATGTATACAATTTGTATAGAAATGCAACGTTCATACCGAGTCCAATTCGCTCGCCCATCGTGATTTCTTCCCACGGAATGTCATACTCAGCAACATCATCTAATGCCGAATCAGATTTTGTACTATCGTTACTGACTGATCTATCAGATTTTTCCCCACCTTCTGAGTTTGCTCCTAAAGCATTATTCTCACCATCACCACTGCCTTTTGGTTCATTACCAGAACCCTCTGTATCTCCATCACTTCGATTCCCCAGCTCATACTGTTTACTGACAGCAGCAGTGGTTGCTACTACAGCTGCAGCAGTAGCAGTAGCAGCTGCCGCTACAGGAATCTCAAAACTTGAGTCAGTGCTTGACTTTGCCACAGCAACTACCATAGAAGATGCAACAACAGCAGCCGCAGCAGCTGCTGCAGCAGCAACGGGGACATTTTTCCCATATTTTACCTGTGTCGCTTCTGCGTCAGAATATGTGTGCTGTACAGCAGCTTCCCTAGAACCAAGAGAAAGACCAATTCCCAAACCTTCGACAGGCTTGCAATGTTCCAGCTGATTGCTAGGACTTGCTTTGGGATGAATTATGTGGGGAGGCAACGGAGGCAAAAATCGAGGAGCTAGATTATCATTATCCTCCTTAGCTTCTTTCTGAGCACTTCGGTGTTTATATTCATCTTCTTCAGTTGGAGAATTGGCCTCATTTTGAGAACCTAACTGATCATGATAAATTTCAGAAAACAAGTTTGGAGGAGCAACAACGCCACTTTCGAGCAGGACATCATGAAGCTTTTGAGCCAACTTAGGGTTCTCCTTGGTAACATCAATCATATATTGGGAAACATCTTTGACTTTCATTCTATGGGCTTCTGGGGAACTGATCCCTTCTGTCCAAGAAGGAGATCTTCCATGCATGTATGGATAATTATTAGGTCTGCTAACAGATTCCCTCGCCTTAATCTTTTCTACATTAGGGATATTTTTGAATTCATTTAACGGTTTTTTTAATTCTTCTTTGCTAGTAGGGGGCCTGCTGCTTACATCAGATTCCTTCCCTGCATCGGCAAAATGTTTGTACCTGTTTCCTTTTTCAAAAGTCCTAAAGTCTGAAGTTTCTTCAGATGAACTTCCAACCCCACTGCTGAACGATGTAATGTGAGATGAATCAAGATCTCTTGATGAGGGACTCGCTACAAAAGAAGAATCATCATACTCAATATGTGACCCAGCTGCATCAGATGGAATAAGAGTTCCAGGAGCTGCCATGAGGTCAACAATGTACTCCCTGAAATTCAGATAAATCATAACTGATATATACATAATAACAGGTAAAGCTATTAATATGTGCATAAAATTTTTGCTTCGGTAACTGTATATAAATAGTTATGCCTACTTGCCTCTGCTGCCAAAATACAAATTTAACAAACTTACCTTCCCTCATCAATCTTGACAAAGTTCATTGCCACATCATCAGAACCTGTATATTGCATTCCTTTCACCAACCGACAAGGGATGCCCAAACTATCAGCTAACACCTACATACATATAATACAGAGAAATTTAATGTTATTACAAGAATCATGGAAGTTTTTCTAAAGAAAAAAAGATGCTCCTGATTGCCAATTCTCTTGATATACATCAACCAGTGGATGAGATAATTCTAAATAAAAGTTACACGACAGAAAACAAAATGATAGGGCAGGTACCTTAAATAACAATGCACGATGCCGAGCCAATCCAATGGTCAGTGACCCAAGTGGCAAAACCATGCTACCGAGGGTTGCTTTTAGACTGTAACTAAGACTCCTCCATGCTCTTGACATACTTTCAGGATCTTCAACTGATCCACCCATATATTCAGCCACAAGTATTGCAAGCTTGTGCACCAAATTTCTATCTACAACTATTTCAAAATCTTCTCTTGATTTCACTGCAAACCCCATGGCCTTTTGCTCAAGTTTCAACAAATTGGAATCAGCTACCCTGTTGACCAAGACTGCTTCCCATTTCACATCATGTGCAGTTGGTGTTCCTTGCAGATCTATAAGAGAAGGCATTCTTGTCGAGGTTGAATCAGTTAGGACACCATACAGATCATAGAAACCATCTGAGATCTTGTCATCATACCCAAGAGCATTGTAATTCTGTGAAGCATGTATAAGTCTATGATATGAGATTAGTTAGAAAAATAATATAAAGTGGGACAATCTAGAACTAAGTAACCAAGTCACATAAACAAGTCATTTTATTCCGAAACTCTTCAATAAGAGCATCACTTCTGCTTAGAAACGTTTTAGCACACCTATAAATGTGTTGATTCATGACAAACATCATGACATCGTTTGATCTATGTAGCCGGCATCATCTAGTGAGAAAAGTTTTTGATTGTTGTTGTGGTATTTACATGAAGGGGAAAGCCAAGATGACAGTCTCATACCCAAATATCTCAAGGTAAAAGGCCATTTTAAGTAATAATCCTAAAAACTATAGAATTTGAGGAAACCAGTCCAACAAAGCATAGCTAGCCCCTTCATAGTCTAACAATATGTATGACCAAACAATTGAAGATCAGAAGTTAAATATGTTTTCTGACTAATTCAAAGATGAACAACTGAGATTCATTTTCTGAAGAATAAAAATGATACTAGTCATTTTATCAAAGCAGTCAGAAAATCTTACACAAACCTTTGATGTAAAACTACATTTAAGGAGATTTACAAAGACATGAAATTTAAAACATAATAACAAAATCCTCTCATACTAGGTAAGGTCAGCTACATGGAGCAAACAAAATCATATTGTCCTGTTGTAAATCCTATCTAATGATAAACCACCACTTAATCTAAATTCTTCTCAAAGGTTTTCCCTATAATTTTCCTTCGTCTGTCTTTATTTCTTACCATTGGATGGTCCTCCATTCGGTCTAACACTTCTACAAGTATTCACCACAGATCAAGAAACCATCTAAGGCGAAAGCCCGCCATATTTTTCAAATAAGTGCTACCACAACTTTGTCTCTAATGCTTTTATTCCTAATTATATCATGCTTTGTGTGTCCACTTATCCATCATAACATTTTTATCTTACAATATTGACATTGATTTCTTATTAGCTCTATATCACTTAACAATCATGTACAACATTGCAGATTCTATAGTTGTGCTGTAATGTTTTTCCTTAGGCTTGAGTCATACTTTTCTATCACAAATTGCATCTAAAGTAGTCCCTGCATTTCATCCATCATATCACAAGCATAACAACGTATCTCTATTTGTAACAGTGTGTGCACAATTATAATCATTTTGTTGTGGTTCCATTCAACATTTCAACCTTGTAAGTCAACGGACTAATAAATTAACTTGACTTACCCAGTATCGGTATGCGACAACTTCAGCTGGTGTATTATCAGGGTGACAAGATCCCAAACTGATCTGCTTAACAGCTTCAATCTGTACAGCCTCAGGATCCTCCTTTGCACTCAGCTCTAAAGCAAGCTGAATCTGATATTCTTCTTCCACTTCAGGATCCCTTGAACTGCTGGACCCTGAATCACGTTTGGTTGAATCACAAACCACCATATCCAAACCACCACCACCAGCACCAAAAGTCAGTGAATCAGATAGCTCCTCCACTCTTTCTCCTGATGGAGGACTCTGCTGCCTATTAGAAGAAACTGAATGCAACCAATTTGAAAGCTTCATTCTGGTAGTAGGAGATGAAGAAGAACCATCATTGGACTTGTTACTCCTTTCAGCTTGTGCATCTTCTGATTGATTATTAGACATTATGTGAAGCTTCTTAAGAATGTTCTTCATAACTTTTAACCTTATTATAATAATAATAGTAGTGAATGTTAAAGAAGTGTAAACCTCTCCATAGTGTTGTTGTTAGACCAAGCATGAATCAACAGTACAGTAGTAACACTCAAAGAAAGAACTCCAGCCCCTAAACCCAGAAACCAAAGCAATGAACAAGGATGGTTGAAAATAGAATAAAAATGAATGAGTTAGGAGATAGCTATGTATCTATATATAGAAAGAATGGATCTTTAAATGGAAAGAAGGGAAGAAAGAGTGACAAAAATGGGAGAGTTTAAGGAGAGACAGACAACAACATAGCATAATAATAGCTAAGGGGGAGAGGAGGGAGAAGGTAAGAAAGAAGACAGCAAGCAAGTGCAAGTGGGAGGATTGTAGGACCCACTTCACCAGACTGAGTCAGAAAAACATATATCAAGATTTCATTTTTCACACTCCCAAAAAGTTAATTAATTAATAATAATAATGAAAATAAAGTGAAACCAACCACAAGAAAGAAAGAAGAAGAGCAACTTGGTAAAGGGGAATGAATGAATGAATGAGATGAGTTTGAGAGTTGGAGTGTTTGTGGTGAACTGGTCTAGTCTAGAAAAATGAACAAGTTGGAAAAATTAAAATGGTCCCTTTAAGGTTTAGCTTTTGCCATATCAAGAAAACCCAATCTTTGTCCTTTTGTGATTCTAAGTTGAGAGAGGACAAAGGACTTTAGAGTGAAAGTAAGTGCACCCCCGATAAAAACTACTCAACTCACTTTCATTTCAATTCCATTTCACAAATAATTCTTACTTACTTCAATGCTCACCGTACTTATCTATCTCTCCAAGTTTTTAAATACTAATACTAGTAGAATATGAAATCATTCAATTTAATTAATCCTTCAAGGATTATTTTATGATGTGCAAGTTTGCACATATTAAAATATTTAGGGTGTTAACGAGTGTCTCGGGACACTCTTTAAGCATCCTAAATTTAGTAATTATTCTTTTAAAAAGTCAGCTATTACAATTTTCAATGCATTCAATACACAATTTTTTATTAAAAATTTACCATTTAAAGTGCTTAAAGAGTATCACGCGGGCACTCGTTAACATTTCTCAAATATTTAAATTAGTAAGTTTGTATTAAATCTTATGTATTTTATATTAAATATATAAATTTTTAATAAATATTTGTTGTTTTCAATAAAAAATATGTTTTTTTATTTGTTTTAACATTTGTAATATTGCAAATGTTAGACAATTTCATCCCTAAATTATACAAAAGTTTGTTAATGTTGTCTCTAACATTTTAAGTGATTGATTTTATACATAGATTATGCTAACTTATGTTCTTCTAACACAAGTTAAAGAATTAAAAAGTTAATTAAAAAGTAAGTATGTATTAAAAAGATAAAATTTTAAGATTTCCTTAAATATTTGTATAAAAAAATTATCTTCGACAAAATAATAAAAAGAAGGGAAATGCTAACAAATTCAAGACACTTGTTAAAAAGTCTAGAGAATAAACTTTGTCTTTAAAATGATACATTCAATGCATTGAAACTTTAAAAAGTAACTTTTTTTACATAAAACTTACTCCCTCCGTCCAGGATTAAGTGAATCATTTGCACATTTCACACACATCAAGAAAAATATATAAATGAATGAGAGAGAAAAATTGATTTTAAGTGTTTCTGTTAAGTACTGATGCATTCTTCACTGTCATAAATGCAAAGTAAAATATATTGAACTGAGAGTGATAAAATTACTATTTATTATAGTTATAATTTAATAGGCTTAATTGCAATTTTAGCCCCCTATCTTTCCCAAAGTTGCGATTTTGACCCCCTAAAAAAAACTACAAAACAGGCCCCTAAGTTTTGCAACTGTAGCAGTTTTGGCCCCCAAGACTGATATTGACTCGGTCTAAGCTGACGTGGCACCCTAAGTGAGGTGCCACATGTTATTTTTTATTTTATTTTTTTACCTTGGGGGCCAAAACTGCTACAGTTGCAAAACTTATGGGGTTGTTTTGTAGTTTTTTTCTTAAGGGGCAAAAATCGCAACTTTGGAAAAGTTAGGGGGCTAAAACTGCAATTAAGCCAATTTAATAAAAGTAATTAATATTGTATTGAAAAGTGAAATGAAGTAAAAAAAAAAAATAGATCTGTTACTATTTTAGAACAATAATTTTTTATTTTAGAACAAAGGACACACTTATTATAGAACGGGGTGAGTATTAATTGTTTTATTTTCAAATCCTTAGACCATTCACAATGGTAATGTCTTAACAAATTAAGACCCGGTACTTAATAGGTACCCCATTGTGAGGGGGAAATTTAGGGGTCTCTTAAGACTCAGTGTCTCACTTAAGACCCACATTTTTAAGTGGATTCAACACCACTTTTTAATAAAATAATCTTTGTTGAGTTGCTTTTGTTGAAATGTAAATGACAAAGGGTTATTGGTGGGACTCATTTAGTCTTCTTGCTATAGAATCTCTATTGGAGTAGTTGAGTGCCTATTAGATACTGTTACTAAAAAATTATATAAAAAAAATGATGTGTCTATGTGTGATCCGTTTAAAATCTCAAGATTAAAGATCTTCGTTGTGGATGCTCGTAGCCCCGATAAGAAACAAGGATACAGGAAGACTTTTTTTAAGGTGTTGACTTCGATGCTGCTCGCGGATAACGGTATCATAATTGCTTCTTTCTTCTTTTCTCAAGGTGGGTGCAGTGCAGGTGTTGCACGAATTGATAGATTTAAAAAGTCTATGATTAGTGTTTAAAATACTGCTCCTTTCCTCGTTATATTATCCCTTTTCCTACTTTTCATATTTTAAAAAAAGAAGATTTCAAAAATATATATTTAAAAAATGTGTATATATATATATATATGTATGTATGTATGTGTGTGTATATGGTGTGATTTTCAATTTATTATGGAAGAAAAAGTACACTTGTGAGGGAAAATAGGGGGAGAAGGGAATGGAGATAAGATACAAACCCGCCAGCAAAGGGCAACATAAAGAGCTCTAACTTATCCTTTTATTTTTTATTCTAAGGAGAAAGAAATGAATTGAGTTGAGTGGGAAAAGAGAAGAAAAAGGTCATTGAAGATAGTAGACGTGATCTCATCTCATAGCTAATTATTCAGCATTTTTTGCTGCTTTTTTGTTGACCATTGATTCTATTGGCAATGATATGATATTTAGTGGGTTTAATAATTTAATAGACTCTTCAAAACTAGAATAATTAATGGATAGGGAAAATAGAGAAGATCTTAACTCATTTGAAAACAAAATGACAAGAATTAAAAATCTAGTGTAAATTATACTCTCCTCTCTTAACACTAGGGGATGTTTGAATTACACCCATCTTACTTACGTTAAAATTAGACCTAGAGTAAATTAAACCTAGAATGAATATTTTATCGTCTTTCTTATGTTAAAATATACATTTTAGGTTTAACATAAGAAAAAAGAATGTATATTTTAACATGAGAAAGACGATAAAATATTTTATCATCCGTCCTAAATTACATGTCACTTTACCAATTTCACGTAAATTAAGAAACATTTGATATTGCATAGAAAAGAGTAATTATGTGTTATTTTGCGAAAATGTCCTTCATTAATCATATAGAAAACATAAATTAAAAGAATTAGAAAAAAGATAAATTAATAAATGGTAAAAGACATAATAGAAAAATAAGTAAGAGTGATTGATTATTGTAAAATGAGTAATAACACATAATTTGAGACACACTAATTTGACTAAAACAACATATAATTTGAAATAGATGGAGTAATATAACTGGAATATTTATTTCTTCCTCCGTCCCTTAATATAATCATCTATTATTTTTTTTCACTTTTATTAAGAAAAAATTGATAATGTAATTAATGTGTCTATTTTATGTATAAATATACCTAAAATGCCTTTTGTATGCACTCATATATGTAAATTAAATTTTGACTTTTGCTACTCAAAGTCACTTAGCAATATTAGTTAGTGGTTTATTCGTAAAAGACAATAAATGTATTGAGTAATTTTAGAAATATTTTATATTTAAGGATAAAATTTTAGTTAAATGAACACTTATATATAGAACTGGGCGAGTATATGACTCTTGAAAAAGAGTAACCACACATGAATAATTTTTTTTGAGAAATCAAAATGAATTATATTAACAACAAGTTATCCCTCCAGCACAAGGTGTACCAGAGTAGATAGACCACAAAATACAATGAAAGTTTAATCAAAATAAAAACAAAGATTAAGCACCACCCAAGCATAACATAGGGTTTTGGCACCAATCATGAAATTGATAAGGGAAAGATGTAAATTTTGCCTTATGCCATAAGAAGTAAACAAGTTTTATGTTTTTCAGAAGTTTAAGAATAGTGTTCTCTTCACCCCCGGAAAATTCTATTATTTCTTTCCTTCCAAAGGACCCAAGATGACGCAAACCAAATCAAAGACATGAAAGATTTCCTCCGTTTTCCATGTCCTAAAGCTGAACCAAACTGCAAGAAATGATCCATAATAGTTGCCGGTAAAGTTGTGTAAACCCCTAGCCAATACCGAACCATTTGCCAAATCTTGCCAAAGATACCGCAATTTAAAAACAAATGAACAGCAGTCTCCTGCACTCCGCACTCACCAACACACATCTGATCATCATGTTGAATAATCCCCCGCCATAACAAATTACCCTTCGTAGGCAACCTATTACGAAAGAGCCGCCATGCAAAAATCCAGACCTTTAGCGGAACGTACTTCCTCCAAAGAATGTCATCAGAAATCAATGTATCACCAATGTTAAAAGGCAAACCATAAGTAAGAGTACGATACGCCCCTCTAACTGTATAACCATGGGAAGGATCAGGAATCCAAGTCCAATCATCATTACTATCATCCTGCAAAGAAACTGTCAGTAATAAAGTCCTACACTCCGCTACTAACTCCTCCTCCCACGCCCATAACCTCCTTCTCCACTTCCACGCCTCTCCGCCCTCTCCCCACCCCAAAGCATACATATGCGCGACAGTTGATACTTTATTGTCTGATAAATCATATAACCGAGGATAACTCGCACGGAGAGGCATATCACCAAGCCACCTATCCAACCAAAACAAAGTATGTAATCTGTTTCTAGTTTTTATTCGAATATTGTCAGCATATTGATTGCCCAATGCCGACCTGAAACCGTCACAGATCCTAACTATGTCCCTCCACCAAACAGACCCCTCTTGGCCTCCTTCTTGCAAGCGGCCACCTTTCAAGCCGTATCTTGCCGCCAACAATCTAAACTACAGACCCTCGTTATCTGTTACCTGCCTCTAGCACCACTTCCCTAACAACGCTAAATTAAACTCACTAAGTCTCCTTACCCCCAAACCTCCAATCCCCTTATCCAAACAAACAGTATCCCAGTCAATCCAAAATATTTTCCTATTATCCTCACACACCCAAAAAAAAAACAAATTAAAAGAGAATCGATAGAGGAGATGATACCTAAGGGAGCTTTGAAGAAGGAAAGAGCATAGACAGGGAGCGAGGTCATGACAGACTGTAGGAGAACAAGACGACCACCCAACGATAAATATTTACTCTTCCAACTAGACAGGTGGGATTTAACATGATTCACAATAGGGTCCTAAAAATGCAACCAGTGGGAGTCCCCACCCACAGGGAGACCAAGATGCATAATTGGCAGAGTTGACACCTTACAATTTAACACAGTCGCTGCCTCCAATAACCAAGAACGACTAACATTAACACCAACCAATTCACTTTTCTATAAATTAACTTTCAATCTAGACATCGCCTCAAACAAATACAAAACGACACGCATCACTCTGACATTCGCCCAACTCTTATTTCCCACAATCAAAGTGTCATCTGCAAATTGAAGGTGAGAAACCATCAAAGCCTTTTCACGCCCCACCTTATAACCTGTGAAAATATTATTGTTAACCATAGCCTCCATCATAACATGAAACCCCTCCGCTGCCACAAGAAACAAAAAAGGAGACAATGGGTCCCCTTGACGTAACCCATGGGCCAAGGAAAACTATTTTGTAGGTGAGCCATTAACAAGAACAGCCGTCGTTGCCGTTGTGACACATTCTCTCATCCACTTTCTCCAAAGAACCGGAAAAGACATTTTACACAAAACATCATCCAAATAACACCAGTCCACTGAATCGTAGGCCTTCTCGAAATCAACTTTAAAAAGCAGAAGGTCTCTATTTAATTTTTTTTGCTTCGTGTACCACCTCATTAGCTACTAAAATACCATCGAGGATTTGTCGACCTCTCACAAAAGCAATCTGAGAATCGGATACAACACTGCCAATAACACACTTCAGACGATTTGCTAATAGTTTGGCCAACACCTTATACAAGCTTCCCACCAAGGAAATAGGTCGGTAATCATTCAACCGCTGCAGACACTCTTTCTTAGGAATCAAGGTGATAAAAATGTTGTTTATACCTTTCAAAAGCTTCCCATTATGGTGGAACTCAGACACAAACCACATGAGATCATCCTTCATATCAACCCAGAAGTCTTTGATGAACCCAAAATTAACTCCGTCCGGCCCCAGGCACTTGTAACTATCACAATCCCAAATTGCGGTTTTAACTTCCTCCAAGGTGAATGGTCTGATGAGATCTGCCCCCTCCCTATAGGACAGCTGACGAAAATTTAAGTCCATAGCTCGGGGGCGCACCATATGCATAACTTTAAAATGATCTGAAAAATGATTGAATACCGCCAACCTGATATTGTCCACACCTTCCACAGAGATACCACCCACATCAAGAATTGAAATATTATTAACCCGCCGCCTACTTGACATGGTACCATGAATTTCTTTTTGAATTAGCATCCCCTTCTCGGAGCCAATTCAACTGAGATTGTTGTCAACAAATACTAGAATGCATCCGAGATAATGAATGTAACTCAGCCGATAAGCCATGTAATTCTTCAACTTCCACATCCCTTAATAAAGAATTATCCCCTTTTTCATCGAGAATAAAAATACGATTTTTTACCGTCAGAATTTTACCTGGAATATTTAGAGTATTTTTATGATGCCACTCCTGGAGAGCCATCTTAATCATCGTCAACTTTTCTTTCAACACATAACCTCCCCATCCCTCCACCTGAAACGACCTCCACTTGGAACTTACAAAATTCTTATAACCAGAAATATCCTCCCAACACTTCAACATACGAAAAGGTTTCGGCCCCAGTTTTGTTCATCAACAGATAAAACCAAGGCACAATGATTGGACAACCCTCGTAACTGAGCAATTTGAAGGTTGTTCGAGCATCGCAAACACCAATTTTCTGACAGCAAAAATCTATCAATACGGCTCATTGATTTACCATCACCCCAATACCACGTAAATCGGCGACCAATAAGAGGAAGATCAACAAGAACATTACCATCAATAAAAGAATTAAAATATGAACACCCCTGCATCCTGGATACCGAAGTAGCACTCTTCCTCTCCTCCTCTGTTCTAACAGCATTAAAATCCCCACAAACACAAATGTTTCATCCCGTATAAGTAGCCAGCATGTTTGATAAGTTCTCCCATAACACTCGCTGGCTTCCAACATCACAAGGAGCATACACATTAAACAAAACAAAAATTTCATTCAACTTCACAAATCTAACACTCACCACCAACACATGATCAAAAGAAGATGAGGTAAAAATCTCTACCTCCTCACAATCCCACACAACGAGAAGCCCCCAGACGTACCTACCGAAGGTCGATAAGAGTATCCAGCAGGAGAACTCCCCCACACCGCAGTACACATAAACGAATCTATCTGTTCCATTTTTGTTTCTTAAAGACATAAAATAAATGGTTTTTTTCTCCCACCAACTTTCTGACTTCCCTCCTTTTTTCATGACCTCTTAACCCCCTAATATTCCAAGAAACGATCTTCATCGATAACCACCTACACCCCGCAACCCAACCCCTCACACCACCCTCACCTACTCCTCCCCCACACCCTCACCCTTCTTCCCCACACCCTCACCAGCCGAGCCACCCCATCCACACACACTCTTCCGCCCCCGATGTGATAAAACATTAAACATATTTGCTTTGTCACCAGTAAATTTTAAGCCAATCGAGTTGCCTATACCCCACACATAATCCACTGCAACTTGCTCATTACCATGCAACACAATACAATTTTTCCAATCATTATTCAAAGAAACTTCAGATGTGGTTTCACTACTACCTGCCTTCAAATTACCACCACCTCGCTTTCGAACCTGATGTTGCAACTCATGAAGTGTTGCCTTTCTATCCGTTGCAGGCAGCCGAGCAACCTTCTTGAGGCACCCTCCTGGATGTCGCAGAACACCATCCAATTTCTTCTTAGTCAAGTGAACCTCTTTATTTTTAACATTATGCCCCTGACTGGTAATTGCTTTTTTCTTTAATTTCTTCCTTGATGAAAAAATGACACCGACATCTTCATGATCAATGTCACGTAACCACTCCAAGCTCCACGGACCCGCAATCATAGACCGCTCACAGCTAGGCGGGCAAGAAGTAGTACGAATACTTGGTTTCTGCTTCTTACCCCCATCACCATTTTCCTTCAACCTTACTAAGTTTCCTTCCCCACCAGACCAAATGGCATCAACAAGATCAATTGTAATACCTTGTGCACCTTTATCCACAACAAGTACCTCATTATTTTGTTTCGGAATACCATCAAACAATATATTGGACTCACTTAGAGGTTCCACGACTTGGATAGAATTCCACACACCCTCAATATCCTCATGGTCAACACCGACCTTCTCATTGTGTTGAGAAGTCCACTCCTCCACCAACAAATCCTCAGAAATATCATTCACCAAATTGTCCACCAAATCAACAACCCTCTCATCATTGTCCCTTCCTTGAAAACCATGTTCATCCCCATTGTCGTTAGCATCGCAAACTGATTCTTCTTCAAATAAACAGACATCCTTCCCTAATGAAAAACCCCACACCTCCACTAATTTAATATTAACAGTTATGTCATCAAAGACATTTATTGCGGCTTTTATAATATCCAAAGAAGAAGTAGCGATTAAAATACGGGCATAATCAAACCGCTCTCTATCAACCGTAGACAAATCCACCCTCATTACTCGTCCAAAATCCAATACACACAATCTAAAAAATTGTTCATTCCAAGCTTGTAATGGAATTCCATACAGACGAATCCATGCACCCCGCTCAAATTTAACACAATTTTAATTCCAAGTTTTAGTGGAGGAAAATAAAGAGTTAAAAAAATCAGCAACACCTGATAAAGTAGAAAGGACCTCTTCAACACCAGAAGCCTTCACCAAAACTTTGTCAGCTCCAAAATTTGATGTTGTAACAATGATATTGACTCACCATTTGACACTGTCGCCACCACACCATCTTTGGCCCATGCCATATCTTGTTCAGTAGTGATGCGTCAATAAGTTAGTGTTTTTAATATATTATTTGAGTCTATTTTATTTAGATTTAATTTAGTTTTATTTAAATATTATTTCCTTTTAGAATTATTTTACTTCAATTGCAAGTTATTATATTTCAGGAACAAATATCTAAAGATTTAGTCTTAGAGCAAAAGAAAGAGGATTAGGAGCTGATTCGGGATGAAAATACGAAATATGGGACAAAAATATGTCACTCCCCAAGTCAGAGACTTGGCACGGCCCGTGCCACCAGTAGCACGGCCGTGCCAACCTTTAGGATCCACTTTTTCTGCTTCTGCTTCCCGGACAAGCTACCTATTAGTTTACTTATGACCTAAAAGTCTGTGGTTTCTTGTGGAACATTCTATTGTTATATTTCTTAGGGCTTAAGTCATTGTAAACTATAAATAGAGTAGCTAGCTATCACATCAAATCATCTTATGTTCTTGGAATTCAATATTGACAATTGTCTTACTTAATAAAAGTTCTTCTTTTATTTTCTTGTTATTTTACTTTATGGTCTTCTTCTCCTCTTCTATGTCTACGATGATCATGAGTGAGTAGACCCTTCTTGTCTTGGTATTGTTGGATAAGTCTAATGACGTAATCCTAATCAAACCAAGCCATGAACCCTAATTTTATATAAATCTACTTTCTAATCTAATTCACCGTTTTTATAATAAATTAACAAATACCAAACTCATAAAGCGACAGCCAAGGGTTAGTATTTGTTAATTCATCATCTCAAATATGAATTCATAAAGCGACAACCGAGCTTTTATATTGGAACAAGTAAATTTAGACAAGGGTTGCGAAACATGAGAATAGTCTAGCAAACCTTGAGACATAAAAAGTTTCGTTCTTCAAGGATTCCAATAGCAATCAACCATGAGAATAGGCGTGGTTGCTAGAGGAACACACCCACTGCACCTCGAAAGAGGCTTTGATACGCTAAAGAGAAACTTGTCTTTAGAAAGTATGTCGAATATAAAGTTATGGTTTAGGGTTTGTTTGTGAGGGATTCGTTATTACAATGAACCAATAATCCTAAGGCGCTTTTTATTATTATTGTTTTTAACCTTTAAAAACCCAATCTCTACAGTCAAACTTTCTTCTAATCATCTCTTAAAAGTTAATTAAATTGAACAACTCCATGTTGGACCGATACTCTCTTTTTACTACTTCGGTAAAACCGTACACTTGCAGTTTTGCTCATCAAGTAGGCCGATATTTAACAATAAATTTCGAACCACCGCATGTCTTCCCTCTATAAACACCTTGCGCTTCGTCTGAACTTGTAAACTTAACTTTGGCACCCACACTTCGACTCCGAACATCCGACAAGATCACCTTCTCCCTCACAAATGTAGGATGCGCTTCACCATCCACACATCCACACTCCTTAACCTGATCCCTCGCCAATGTTCCTCCACCTGAACACACTAATCACCCATCATTATTTTCACGCCACCAGCACCTCTCGACCGCCCCCTTCCTCTCTCAACATCCTTATTCTTAGTAACATTCCTTTTCCCCTCCTTTTGAACTCCCCCACCTTCTTTAGGATCCCCATCTCTCACTATTTTTTCTCCCTCGACCTCCTTCCTCTCATTCCCCTTCCCATTCCCGCCTCCCTCTGCATACTTAGCAAACCGGGCAACCTTAGCAAAAACCTGATACGTTTCGAAGCTCACCTCATTCAATGCTTTTGTCAATTTTGCAACATTCTTAACTTTGCCAAAGCAAACAAAACCATATACCTTTCCTTGCACGTTATAATTCTTTGCCACATATAAATCCTCAAATATCCCACACACCTCGAAACCTTACCGCAAATAAACATATGGAATGAACTCAGGCACATTTGTGAAATAGAAAGAGACAAATCATTTCTCATCTTTGTCTGCATCATTAACAGTGAGTTCCTGATTGTTGTACCGTTCATCATGATTACGTAGCTTCGGAAATCCTCTGTCATACGCATCTGTTGTTCTTTCTAACACCCACGGTGACTGAGCCCTAACAGGGATTCGACATACCTTCTGTTTCTACCTCGACATGATGGAACGATCACGCCGCTGCTGAATTTCCTCTCCTCCCCGAGAATGATCGTGCGATGGCCCTCGAGTGTGCCATATCGGTGATCGATTACTTCTCCTGTCTACATATTGATTCTGCTAATCATCAAATTGAAAACCCGTCGCACAAAAAATCACGACATGTATACAAATACCCCTCCCGTGAATAACTTCTATATCGTAACCTAGACCTTGAGCAATCCTCAATCCTGTCTTCCCGAACCAATAACCTGTCATGTCGCTAAACTCCATAACCTCCTTGTTGTCCCGAACCCTGCTGCTTGTCCTGACTTGAGTAACCATGTCCAGACGCTTTCCCACGTCGCCGTCTCACCTCGATCCAATGCTCCTTATCCCACCCATTTAGTGGCACCCTGCTTGACCCCTGACCCCCCCTGTACCTTACTTCCGGTGAAGGTGAATATCGTCGCGGTTGTCCCCGGTGGAAACGAGGATATCCGCCTCTCTCGCTCTCGTGCTCTCTCACTCATCGTGTCTATAGAGAATTAGCACACATGAAAATTGAATTAGAACTTGAAATAAAGAAAGAAAAATGCTAACAAGCGTTCTTAAGATACTCTCTTTGTTTTAAAATGAGTGTCGCTTTAGCTAAATAAGTTTGTTTTAAAATGAATATCACTTGCACTTTTCAATGTATAATTATTTTACTTTCAATTGTACCCTATAATTAATTGAGTGTACACTACTTCCAAAGTATTACATCAATACTAGTAAATAAGACTTTTTTTTTTAGAGAAGTAAATAAGATTAGTTTAGTAAAATTGCCATGTCTTTTGACATCATTATTACATTTCTTAATTTGTATATAAAAATCTTAAACAACACTCATTTTAAAACGGATGAAGTATTGTTTAAGCATTAAAAGTAGTAACTTTTACATTGAAAATTGTGTATTTATGATCAAGTTTAAAAAAAAACAGTCTGTTACCAAGAAAAGGTCGTGACAAAAAGGTAGGTAGCCGACGTTACAATTTTTACACATTGAACAAAAATCACGACGAAACGCCATTACAGCTGCGACGAAACATCGTTACGGCCGCCAAAAATGTTGTTCATGACAATAGACACAAAATCCAGATATTTTTTTCTTCAATAGAGATAGGTGAAAATCATATTTTTAGTACATATTTGATCATAATTTACATAATGTTATCTCCTTATCCAATTTAAAACTCCAAATCTATCTCAAGTTTAGGTTATTTACGATGCTACCATTTGTAAGAGTTGTGCAATGTAGTGATTAATTCACACCGCGACAATCGCAATCAGTAACCAACATCAGTAACAACCGAAATCGTGAAATCCTACACGCGACCCAACCTTTACCATGACTGTTATTCAAAACTTTGATTGTGACTTTTACATATGTTTGACTTATATTTTTCGGAAGAAATTTTTTTTTGTTAGTTCATTAAACAATACTACTCTTAAAACAATTGTTAACGAGTTTAGAAGAAAGAAAAAAGAAGAAGAAGAAGAAGAAATGATGATACGGTATTAAATATAAAAAGGCAATAAATAGCATAATAAATGAGTTTGCTGGTTTGGAGTGGAATAGGTCAAGTCAAGGTGCCATAAGAGTTAGTGGCCAGTACTCCATTTTACAACGGACGGCGCTGCTTGTCCTTAATCCAACCTTTTTATTGAAGTCATAAATGCTTTGTTTAGATTAAAAAATGTTTTTGATAATGTCATCCACAATGACAACCGTGCTCTTTACATTTTGGTTGTTTTCATGAGAGCAATGATATATGAACAACCATCAAATGATAATTTCCATGACAACTTTCATTTTCTATGTTTTTATTGGTAAAAAATAATAGAGAGAAAAAAATGAAGAGAGAGAATAAAAACATAATATGAATGTAAGAGAGAAAGTTGTTACAAAATGGTTGTACAAATATCATTTCTCTATCCATAATAGAACATCCATTTTAAATGTTTAAGTGAGTATAACATATAGACCTCACTTATTTTAATTGTTTAATGTTATTTTGTGATAAATATTCAATATTTTCAACTCAACATCTCCAAAAAATTTACTAAAGAGGACCCTTCAATAATTTAAAATCTTTATATTTAAACAAATAATTACTTCCTCCGTCCCAAATTGTAAGTGAAAAAATCAAATCACACTTATTAGGAAAACTAAAATATAAGAATTTGGTACATAATTTTTTGTGTTTTCTTTAGAATAAATTTCATGGAAAGATATAAAAACAATTTTTATTTGCTATTGATTAATAAGTACTCTCTCTGTCCCAAATTGTAAGTAAAAAAATCAAATTACACTTATTAAGAAAACTAAAACATAAGAATTTGGAGCATAATTTTCTTACTTACTAAAGAGGACCCTTCAATAATTTAAAATCTTTATATTTAAACAAATAAATACTCCTTCCGTGTCAAATTGTAAGTAAAAAAATCAAATCACACTTGTTAAGAAAACTAAAACATAAGAATTTGGAGTATAATTTTCAATTTTAACTTGAAACATTTTCAATTTTAATTTTTTAAACTATATAATTTTAAATTGCTAAAAACGAGATCGAAGACTCGTGTACTAAACATTTGTGATAGAGAGAAGATGAAAGAAAAGATAGGAAGAATGCATTTTTAGGAACAATGTTTTAAAAAATTATTAAAGAAAATGGTGATAAAAATATTGAATCTATATCCTCTTATTGATTAATTGAAGTGAAAATGGAAACATGAAATATGAGAAGTAAATAGAGCCCTTAATCTTTCTGTAAATAGGGCCCTTAATCTTTCTGTTTGATTTTCTATGGTGATGTAAGGTGTACGAACCATAGATCTTTCATTTTTTAAGGGGAACAATAGATCTTTTATATTTTTTAAGGGAAAAAAAAATGGTGATCTTTCAATGGTGATGTAATGCACAATAGATCAAATGGAAATGGGTCCGTTATAAATGTTTATGTCGAACTAGTAATTACTTTACATTCTTTTTGAAGTTCCATTGCCCTCATATACCATGTTCATGTTGCCATGCTTTTTTTAAAAATAATATAATACTTTCTAAAAATAATAATAATAATAAAAAAAATACTCTTTGACTCGTTGTAAGGAATACCACTTGATATGAAATCGAATGCCATATTGAAAGTGCAGCTACCTATTGTATTATGAAACTACTACCCATAACATTGGATACATCATTAAAATAATTTTTCCACGGTGCTCATGAAGGATCAAACACAGAAGTTTAAAAAAACTACTAGTTGATTGTAAGAATAAAATTGCCAATAAAAGCATTGTTCTAAATTAATACAAGTAGAACAACAACAGAATCAGCAGTACACTGGTCTCTAAATATTATTACAGGGGTCAATTAATCTAAAGTTAGCATGAAACAAATTCAAAGGAACACAGTCATTAGATTCTCGGAAAATCAGTTCCCCTAATAACATTTTCTTTTACAAGTGGGTTCTTCACCAAATTGAGGTCCATGTAAATCTTCCTAGCTTGGGGCTAAAGTATGTGGTTGAAACAGCT